>OCTW011325976.1_pt1 | contig 48617 bp, 51 predicted proteins | sample 1539671 | NCBI WGS metagenome assembly OCTW01 (sample SAMN02144230, study PRJEB22623) | gut metagenome | biome: sheep rumen | host: Ovis aries | place: New Zealand
CAATAAAAAATATATTAAAATTAATTTTAAAAATTTCAATAAATTCTTTATTATTAAATTTTATATGAAGAGGTAAGAAATAAAATTATAGGATAATGGTAACATCATAAGGTTTCACTTATATGATTTACTTGACTTTTCATAATTTTATAATATAATAAGGAAAAATATATCTATGGAGGTAATATTATGGAATTAAAAGGATCAAAAACAGAAAAAAATTTAATGGAAGCATTTGCAGGAGAATCACAGGCTAGAAACAAATATACTTATTTTGCAAGCAAAGCTAAAAAAGATGGATATGAACAAATTGCAGCTTTATTTGAAGAAACAGCAGCTAATGAAAAGGAACATGCAAAAATATGGTTCAAATTATTAAATGGGGGAGAAATTCCTTCTACTGAAGAAAATTTAAAATCTGCAGCAGCAGGAGAAAATTTTGAGTGGACTGATATGTATGCAAGAATGGCAAAAGAAGCTAAAGAAGAAGGCTTTGACCGCATAGCCTACCTTTTCGAAGCAGTTGGAAAAATTGAAAAAGAACATGAAGCTAGATATTTAAAATTACTAGAAAATGTTAAAGATGGTGTGGTATTTAGTAAAGATGACGAAAGAATTTGGAAATGCAGAAACTGTGGACATATTGTAGTTGGAAAATATGCTCCAGAGGTTTGTCCAGTATGTAACCATCCAAAAAGTTTCTTTGAATTAAAAGCAGAAAATTATTAAAATTAGCAAAAATGGAATAGCAATTTGCTATTCCATTTTTGCTAACTTACATTATTGCTTATGAGTAGAAATGATCAACGAAACTTGAAAATATATCTGCTTTGAATAATTCATTATAGTCAACTTTGTATCCATCTTGAAATCTTATTATAAAATCAATTCTGCTAAAATTATCAAAGTCTTTTAATGCATAAGTTTTAATTGCTTCATTGAATTTATCTAAAAAATTCATTGTCTCCAATCTTGGAAGATCTTTTATTTTATCCAAGCTCGTAGAGAATTCACTATTTACATTAAAAATAAATGGCTCATCTTCCTCGTCTTGTTTGTTTCTTCCAAGCTGGAAATCATAATAAACAAGATAGTTGTGATAATTATTGACATTAATTTTTTGTGCCATTAATCGCATTATTGAAGTTGCATCAACTTGCACACTTCTTTTGCAGAGGTTACACCTTCTTTCATTTTTTTCTGTGCAATAAAAAAACCGTACCGTGAATTTATCATCTCTCTTCTCTACATCAGCAATTACTTTCTTTAGTTCCATATTTTCCTCCTCAAAAATTATTTTACTGTGATGAATTAGTATCTATATAATAAACACCCACTATGTTGAAAGCAGGAGATAAAATAATAATATATATATTATAACATGTTTATTTTAATAAGTAAATAGTTTTTTTGTTCACTTCGTTACGTAAATTAATGCTCAGTAGTAAAATTTATATAAAAAATAATAAATATTGTAACTTAAGTTTTTATGTGATATTATATTTGTAAAGTAAAATATAAAAGGAGTACATCAATGAAAAAATTATTTAAAATTTCATCTTTGCTTTTATTTTGCCTAATTATTTTAAGTATTGGCAAAAATGTCGAAGCAAATTCTATTTCTAAGGTTTCAATGGATATTTATGTTGATGAAAATGGAGATGCTCAAGTTACAGAAACATGGAATTGTTATGTAGAGCAAGGTACAGAAGTTTATCATCCATACTATAATTTAGGCACATCTGAGATAACAAATCTTTCTGTATTAGATAATGGAACATCTTATACAACTTTGAGTTCTTGGAATACATCTGGAGATTTATCTTCAAAAGCTTATAAGTGTGGTCTTAATGAAATTCCAAATGGTATAGAAATTTGTTGGGGAATTAGCAACTATGGTTCACACACATACACCGTTAAATATAACATTTCGGATTTTGTTTCTTCTTTAACAGATTCTCAAATGATTTATTGGACACTAATTCCACATAGCTTTTCAAATACAATTGGAAATGTCTATGTTAAAATTCATACAAATTTTGATATTAGTGATTCTATTGATGTATGGGGCTATGGAGATTATGGCGGAACCGCATATGTTTATGATGGCTACATTGAAATGCAATCTAATGGTAGTTTAGCATCTGATGAATATATGACAATACTCGTAAAATTTCCATCTGGAACTTTCAATACATCAAATAAAATAAATAGAGATTTTGACTATTACTATGATTTAGCTCAAGAAGGCTCTACTGCTTACAATGAAGAACAAATTCATTTGAATATGTCATTACTTACTTTTTTATCATCATTCCTTTTTCCTGTAATTGTTTTAATATTTTGCACTATGGCTACTACTTCTGATAAATATAATTATGGTAGAGCAGGGAAAAAAATACCAAAGGATACTCCATATTTTAGAGATATTCCTTGCAAAGGCGACATCTTAAGAGCATATTATATAGCTAATTTATATGGACTTTATAAAACAAAAACAGATTTACTTGGAGCCATAATTTTAAAATGGGTTAATGAAGAAAAAATAAGATTAGAACAAAAAGAATCTGGCATTATTTTTAAGAAAGAAAATACTATTGTTGTTTTAAACGAAACAAATCCTGAAGAAATTACTTCCGAATTTGAAAATAAATTATATCGTATGTTATTAGATGCTAGTGGAGATGGAATTTTAGAGAATAAAGAGTTTGAAAAATGGTGCAGAAGAAGTTATAATAAAATATTATCTTGGTTTGACAAAATTATTGATTTTGAAAAAAATTCTCTTATAACTGAAGGTTTAATTACCGTTAATCATACTAAAAAAATGAAAATATTTAACCGAAAAGAATACTGCATATCTCCAGAGTTAAGACAAGAAGCTGAACAGTTATATGGTTTGAAACGCTATTTATTAGATTATACTCTTATTCCAGATAGACAAGCAGTTGAAGTAAAATTGTTTGAGCAATATTTAATATTTGCACAAATGCTTGGCATCGCAAAAGAAGTAGCTAAAGAATTTAAAGAACTATATCCAGAAATTATTGAGCAATCTAACTTTAGTTCATACGACAATATCATTTTAATAAATGCATGGTCAAGCCACAGCATTTCAGTGGCTAGTAATGCACGTTCTAGGGCTCAAAGCTATTCTTCTGGTGGAGGAGGTTTCTCTTCTGGCGGAGGTGGCGGTGGTTCCTTCGGTGGTGGCGGTGGTGGCGGTGGCTTCCGTTAATATCACAATTTTAAAAAAAGATGTTGTATATTTTAATTTATTATGATATTATACTTTTAGTTATATAAGGAGGGAAAATTATGGTAGGAATTATAATTTTGATTATTATTGTTTTAATTGTAGCTTTTATTATTAGTACTTACAATAGCTTAGTAAAATCTAGACAAAAGGTAAAAAATTCATGGAGCCAAATTGAAGTTCAACTTCAAAGAAGATTTGATTTAATACCAAATTTAGTTGAAACTGTCAAAGGTTATATGGGACATGAAGCAGATGTTTTAGAAAAAGTAACTAATCTTCGTACCTCTTGGGCAAATGCAAAAAGTGAATCTGAAAAAGTTGAGCTTGATAATCAATTATCAAGTACTTTAAAAACAATCATGGCTGTTTCTGAAAATTATCCAGATTTAAAAGCTAATCAAAACTTTGCAGATTTACAAAATACATTAAAAGATACTGAAAATAAAATTTCTGTTTCAAGACAATTTTACAATGATGCTGTTACTATGTATAACACAAAACTTGAGACGTTCCCAGATAACTTGGTTGCTTCAATGTTTGGTTTCAAGGCTGAAACACTGTTCAATGTACAAAATGATGAAGCAAGAAATAATGTTAAAGTTGATTTTAATAAATAAAGAACAAAAGAACTCAAATTCACTGTTGAGTTCTTTTTATTTTCTATTCTATTTTTCCTATTAAGTCATAATCTTGCACTGCAGTTATTTTACATTTAACAAATTTTCCTGTAAGCTCTTTATCTGTTACTGGCATATATATTAAAGAGTCAATTTCTGGTACCTCTCTATAACTTCTTCCTACATAATATTTTCCATCAAATGTTTTCGTTTCTATTAAAACTTCTAATTCTTTTCCTATTAGTTTTTGCTGAATTTCATTTGCAATTTGTTGTTGCAAATTCATAATTTTATCGTATCTACTCTTCTTTGTCATAGAATGAATTTGATTTGGTAATCTTTCAGCTGCTGTTCCCTCTTCTTTTGAATATGAAAAAGCTCCAAGTCTATCAAATTTCTCTTCTTTAACAAATTCGTATAATTCATTAAAATCTTCTTTGGTTTCTCCTGGAAATCCAACCATTACTGTTGTTCTAATTACCACATTTGGTATTTCTTCTCTAAGCTTTTTAATAAGTTTTCTGATGCTCTCTCCAGTGCTTTTTCTATTCATTTTCTTTAAAATAGAATCTGAAATATGTTGTATTGGAATATCAAAATATTTGCAAATTTTCTCTTCATTTTTAACAGTTTGAATAAGATTTCCATCTATTGTTTCTGGATATGTGTATAAAAATCTAATCCATTTAATTTCTGAAATTTCGCAAAGTTTTTCTAATAATTCAGGTAACATTGGTTTTTTGTATATATCTATTCCATATCTTCCTGTATCTTGTGCAATTACTACTATTTCTTTATAACCTTCTTTTGCAAGTTTTTGTGCTTCCTTTAGAATATCTTCCATTTTTCTACTTACATATTGACCTCTTATTTTTGGAATTGCACAATATGTACAGAAGTTACTACAGCCTTCTGCTATGCGAAGGTACGCATAATTACTACCTGTTGTTATCGTTCTATCAAGAAAGTCTAGGTTTTCTTTTTTTGCTTTTTGTGGCTTAATAACTTCATCTATTTGCTCCCAAATTGTGTTATATGAATCATATTTAATCCATAAATCAACTTCTGGAATTGCTTTTGCAAGCTCATCTTTGTATCTTTGAACAAGGCATCCCATTGCTATTAAATATCTGCATCTTTTCTTTTTATATTCTGCCATTTCTAAAATAGTATTTATTGCCTCTTCCTTTGCGGATTCTATAAATCCACAAGTATTTATTAGTATAATATCCGCTTCTTCTGGATTGTTTACAATATTATATCCATTATTTTTGAAAAGCCCTATTGTCATTTCTGTATCTACTAAATTCTTGCTACATCCTAAATGTATAAATCCTACATTCATTTTTAATTTCATCTCTTTCTTTAATAATTATAAATCTAGCCTAAAAAAATTTTAATTTGAATTCTTTTCAATTTTCTCCCTCTTTTTCTTTTATATATTTTATAATTTTATTAACACACTTATTTAAGTTGTAATTATAAAACGTTTCTTTATTTGATATTCTAGCCTGTTTTAATTTACTAGTTGAAAAGTCTATATTATCTGCATTTAGTCTCCTTTCCATTTCTTCATAATTTGGTTTTTCTTGTTTTTCTTCCCTCTTAATTGCTCTTTTTCTTATTTCATCTTCACTCACATTAATATATATTGGTATTATTTTAATATCAGTTTCTGGGTGTTCTTGTATATATTTTCTTAAAGTATTATAAGATGCCAAAGTCCCAATTGTAAGGAAGTCCCCTCTTTTTTCTAGCTGCTCATCTGCAATTGTTGCATATGTCCAAATATCAGCTTTTCCATTGTTATTTATTACATTATAGCTTCTACTTTCCATTATTTTGTTTGATTTTTCAAAAGCTTCAAGTTGCTTATTTGAAATAAAAAAATATTCTCGACCATTTTTTTCATTTGCTCTTTTTGGTCTAGTTGTATAGCGTATATATGAATTTATTTCAATTTTATTTTTTATTTCTTGATATATTGTGTCTTTTCCTGTAGAACTTTTTCCCATAATGTAAAATAAATTTTTCATTTTTTATCTTTCCTTCTTCGAGGCAAAAACCTAGTTAAAAAAAACTTAATGTAATTATTTTTCAACCTTATCCTCTTCCTGTTATTAGTTATAATTTATAGTTTATGAAAATAAACAGCACTTTTGAATTGAGATTATAAATTATATTGTATTATATAATTTTTAAACTAATTAGTCAATTTTATTGTAAAATTTCCAAATATTGTATATAATTATAAAAGTATTTATATTGTAGGAGGCTTCCTATAATATAAAATGATTTTAGAAAAGAGGTCTATTATTTTGGAAAATTTAAAAAGAAAACTATATGATTCTGAGGAAATTCATAATTTCAGAGAACTAGTAAATAGATATGAGACTCTATATTTTGATAAATTGGCATTTAAATACAAACTTGCTCCACGTACTAAAGAATATATAACAAAAACATATTCAGATTTTGTATATGATATAAAAAATTTAGCAACAAGTCTTATTTCACTTGGACTAACACAAAAAAGAGTAGCTATTATCTCTCCAAACAGATATGAATGGTGCGTTTCTTATCTTGCAATTACAACATCAAATATGACTGTAGTTCCACTAGATAAATCTCTCCCAGAAAATGAAATTAAAAGCTTAATTTTAAGGAGCAATGTAGAGGCAGTTATTTTTGATAAAAAATATTCAGATATTTTTATGGAATTAAAAAAAGATGGAAATTCTGATTTAAACTATTATATTTGTATGGATGACACTCCAAACTCGGCATTTCTAAAATATTCAGACTTGTTAACAGATGGTCAAATTCGTAGAAGAAAAGGAGATACTAGCTACGAAGATGTAAATTTAGACAATAGTAAAATGTCTATAATGTTATTTACCTCTGGAACAACATCAATTTCAAAAGCTGTTAGTTTGTCTCAAGAAAATATATGTGCAGATATTTATGCATTATCTCAAATGACAGATATAAGAAAAGAAGATACTTTCCTTTCTTTCTTACCTCTTCATCATACATTTGAATCTACATGCACATTCCTTTATGGAACATATTCTGGGATAGCAATAGCCTTTTGTGATGGTCTTCGTTATGTAGCAGATAACTTAAAAGAATACAATATTACAGGTTTTGTTTGCGTTCCATTAATGCTTGAAGTTATGTATAAAAAAATTGTTAAAGGTCTAAAAAGTAGAAAGAAATATACACTAATAAAATTTTTATCAGGAGTTTCAAATTTTCTACTTAAGTTTGGAATAGATGTTAGAAGAAAATGGATGAAGCCTGTTTTAAATAGTTTTGCACCAAATATTAGAATAATGATTGCGGGTGGAGCACCAATGGACAAAAGTGCAATTAAGTTTTATTTAAATTTGGGAATAAATTTACTTCAGGGGTATGGGCTAACTGAAACATCTCCTGTTCTTGCTGGCGAGAATGATAAATACAAAAGGCTTGGTTCTGTTGGTTTCCCTCTTCCTGGTATAGATGTTGAAATTGATTCTCCAAATGAAGAAGGAATTGGCGAAATAAAAGCAAAATCTCCAACTGTGATGCTTGGTTATTACAAAAATGAAGAAGCAACAAAAGAGGTTCTAAAGAACGGATGGTTCTATACTGGTGATTTAGGTTATATTGATAAAGATGGTTTCTTGTTTGTAACAGGCAGAAAAAAAGATGTTATAGTTCTTAAAAATGGTAAAAATGTTTTTCCAGAGGAAATTGAAATTTTAATAAACAAACTACCTTACGTTTCTGAAAGCATGGTTTTTGGAAGACCAGACACAAGTAATAATGATGATTTAACTCTTGCTGCTAAAATAGTCTATAACAAAGATGAAATGAAAAATGAATTTCCAAACAAAACTAAAGAAGATTACAAAGATATTATTTGGAATGATATAAAATCAGTTATTAACAAGTCTATGCCTCCTTATAAATATATCCGTGAAATTATAGTTACAGATGAGCCTTTAATAAAAACAACAACACAGAAAATTAAAAGGCATGAAGAAATGAAAAAGATTGAATCAGAAAAAGAAGCTTAAAAAAATCAAGCTTCTTTTTATTCTTCCGCATTTGAAAACATGTGCTTTCTTGTCATCTCTAGCAAGTTCAGTTTCGTAAATTCTACTATTTGCGTTTTTGCTCTATCTTGTTTTAATGCTTCATTTAATGTTTCCATTATTTCTTTTCTATGTTTATCTTCTGTAACATCTATATAATCTATAACAATTATTCCTCCAATGTCTCTAAGTCGTAATTGCTTTGCAATTTCAATACTCGCCTCTTTATTTACTTTAACTACTGTCTTCTCAAATTCTTTTTTGCCTGTAAATTTTCCAGAGTTAACATCTATTGCAGTTAATGCTTCTGTTTTATCTATTGTTATAAAACCACCACATTTTAGCCATATTTTTCTATTTTTTATTTTCTCAATTTGCGAACATAAATCATATTTGTCTTCTATATTATTTTCAAATTGAACTAATGGTTTATTTTCGATTTGAATATTTTCTAAAATTTGCTTTACTTCTTCTTCTTCCTCTTTTGTGCTTACTAATATTTTGTTCAAATTACCAGATAAATCTAGTAGTAGTTTTTCTAGAATTGTATTATTTCCTTGGAGAAATTTAGGTTTATTTTGTTTTTTTGCATAAGCAAATTTCTTTTTTATTATTTCTAATTTATTACAAACATTTATAAAGTCATTTTCTATTGTTTCTTTACTTTTACCTTGTGCAGCAGTTCTAATAATAATTCCTATTCTCTTATTTTGTTTTATTTCTTTTACAATGTTTTTTAGTCTTTCTGCTTCTGCTTTATCTTCTACCTTTTTAGATATAGTAATAAAGTCATTTTCAGGAAGCAAAATTATATAGCTTCCTGATATTTGAATATTTGTACTTACTCTTGCCCCTTTTGTTCCATTGCTATCTTTTTTTACTTGAACTAAAAGCATTTGTCCTGGCTTTAAATAATCTTTAATCTTATATTCTTCTAAATTTTCTTGTTTGTTTCCAGTTACATTACTTGTTTTTGGCAAAACATCTCTTATATGTAAAAAAGCATTTTTATCTTCCCCTATATCTACAAAAGCAGCTTGCAAACCGTTTAGTACATCTGTTACCTTCCCTACATATATGTTATCTTCAAGTCTTTTTTGACTTTTATCTTCTATATAAAATTCTCTTAAATTTCCATCTTCAATATATGAAATTTCTTTTTTCTCTTGATTTTGAATAATAAATAATTCTTTCATTTTTTCTATCATTCCTTCTTTGAGGCACAAATCTAGTTGGAAAAGAATTACTGCAATTATTTTTCAACCTTCAACCCTTTTAATTAAATTTGTTCATAGCTATATCAATGCCTTCTTTAAGAATGCATATCATTGCATCTTTTGCTTTTGTTGTAGATTCATCTAAAATTTTAGCCTCTTTTTCTGGAATTGCTCCTATTACATAATTTATCATGTCATTTTTATTCTTAGGTTTACCAATTCCAACTCTAATTCTTGCAAATTCTTCTGTACCAAGCCTTTCAATTACGGATTTCATTCCATTATGAGAACCTGATTGTCCTTTTTTTCTAATTTTAATTTTTCCAAGTTCAATATCCATATCATCATAAATAACACAAATATTTTCCATTGAAATTTTATAAAAATTTACAACTTGTACTATTGAATCACCACTTGCATTCATAAAAGTTTGTGGCTTTAATAAAATTATTTTTTCGCCATTTATAATTTTTTCGCCATATAAGGCCTCAAACTTTCTTTTATTTACTTCAATTTCAAGTTCATCTGCTATTTTATTTATGGTGTTAAAACCCATATTATGTCTTGTTTTACTGTAATCTTCTTCTGGGTTTCCTAATCCTACAATTAAATACATAATTAAACTCCTATTTGCTCTACCTCTTCAATAATTTTTTTAAATCTTCTTCTGTGAACTCGTATTTCTTATTGCAAAAATGGCATACTATTTCTGCTTTTTTATCTTCTTCTAGTATCTTCTTAAGTTCCTTTTTTCCAATAGAAGAAAGCGCCGTTTCCATTTTTTCTTTGCTACAGTTACATTCATATTTAGGCATTTTTTCTTCTTGATTTAAAATTTCTATATTTACATCTCCTGTAACATCTTTTGCGATATCTAATAAACTCATATTTTCGTCTAACATTTGAGAAATTGGCTTTGCTTCTTTAAGTCTATTTTCTAATATAAATATCTCGTCATCTGTAGCATCTGGCATACATGTAATAATAAAACCTCCTGCTTTTTTTACTCCGTCTTTATTAACCAAAACTCCAAGTGCGACAGCTGTATTTTTTTGTTCTGAAATATAATAGTAATTTGCAAAATCTTCAGCAATCTCTCCAGAAATTATTTTTGACATTCCAACATATGGCTCTTTTAGTCCTATGTCTTTAATTACATATATAAATCCGTCATTTCCTACTGCTGAGCCCACATCAAGCTTTCCACTTGGCTTTAGTGGTAAATCAACTTGTGGATTTTGAACATATCCTCTAACTCTTGTCATGCTATCTGCAGTTACTGTTATGCCTCCGATAGGTCCATTTCCTTTTATCTGAATAGTTATTTTATCTTCTTTTGACTTTAGTCCTGATGCCATAAGAGCTGCCATTGTAAGAGTTCTTCCTAACGTTGCTGTTGCAAGAGGGCTTAAGTCGTGTATTTTTCTTGCTTCATTTACCAGTTGTGTAGATTCTATACATGTAACATCTACCTTCCCATTATATGCTAAAAATTTCTGTATTTTATCCATTATTTTTCAACTCCTCTTTTTCTCTTTCAGCCTTTTCTTCTGCTTTCATTTTGAAAAATTCCTTATACCCTATTGCTACTACCGCAATTACAAGAAGAGCAAATGATATTGCTTTCCATATATCACTTTCAAATAAAATTATTGCAAACATTCCACAGGCAACGCTAATACCATATAACATAAGAACTGCTTCTTTTTGTGTAAATCCTTTTTCAATTAGTTTATGATGCAAATGTCCTTTATCTGCTTGAAATACAGCTTTTATTGATTTTCCTTTAACAATCCTTCTAATAATAGCAGATAATGTGTCGAATATTGGTAGTCCTAAAACTATAATTGGTAAAACAACAACAAATGCTGTTGCAGTTTTTGCAACTCCCAATATTGAAACTATTGAAAGTGTGTACCCTATAAAATTTGTACCCATATCTCCCATAAATGTTTTTGCTGGGTTAAAATTAAATGGCAAAAATCCGAGACAAAGCCCCCACAAGTGCTGTAATCATTATTATTGCTATAAATGGCGAATTATTTAGTGCAAATATTATAAGTAATGAAACACATGAAATTATTGATATTCCTGTAGACAAACCATCTAATCCATCTATTAAATTTATTGCATTAGTAATGCCTACTATCCAAATTATTGTTATTATAATTGATAGTGCATTACTTAAAGTTCCTTCCATAAATGTAAAATTAAAATAATTTATTCTTACTCCACATGCTACAACTATACAGGCTGCAATTAGTTGTCCTGTAAGTTTTGTATATGGCTTAATTCCTTTTATATCATCAAAAAAGCAAAATGTACTTATAGCAACTGCTCCACCTAAAAATCCTAATAGTTTAAGTCCATAATTTTCTTGTCCAAATAAATTTATATTTTTTTCTATAGATGATGTAATTAATAGATATATTGTAGATACTAAAAATCCTATAATAATTGCTGGTCCTCCAAATTTTGGCATTGGTTTTGTATGCATTCTTCTGTCATCTTTTGGAACATCCATAGCTCCTATTCTTTTAGCAATTTTTATAGAATATGGTGTTAAAACAAATGTTGTTATAAATGCAAGTAAAAAAGCTATTGCAATATCGCCCCACATAAGCATTTCTCCTTTCAAACTTGCATAAAATATATCACAAAATCAAATATATTACAATATTTTTAGCAAAAGAACATTTTTCTGTTGTTTTAAATTTAAAAAGAAAAATATAATAAGGAAATTCTTAACAATCTTTTTCAAGCTTTATGTTTGTATACAGTTTGCTAATAAGCTCTAACTGTTCTTTATTTTCATTTGACATTTCAAATGAATATAATTTTTTTGCAGGTGCCATTACTATGTACATAATTGCTTTCTTAGTTGATTCTGAAATTTCTATTGCACCAGTATCTTGTTTGCTACAATCACTGCATTTAAACCCGTTATCTTTTAAACTGAAGTAACATAAATCTTCTTGCTTTCCACATGTTGTGCATTTATCTACTATTGGCATAAATCCAAGCAAACACATAAGTCTCATCTTAAATATTGAAATCACAAACTTTAAATCCATATCTGTTTCTGAAATAACATACAAGGTGTTTAAAAATAATTGTAGTATTTTATATGTGTTCTGGTTTTCATCTGTAACATCTTGAATTATTTTTGTAATTTCAGATGCAGCTTCTAGTTTATCTAAATCACATCTTATGTTGTAAAACACCTCTATAGTATCACATGAGTTTAATGTGTATGTGCTTGCACTTTTAAATAACATATAATCTCCAAAGCATAAAAACTGAGTGCCTGCCATAAGCTGACTCTTTGGTCTTCTTGAGCCTTTGGCAGAACACGAAATTTTCCCATTTGGAGTAAGTATTGTAATCATTTTATCAAAATCTCCCATGTTATTTTCTGCTATTACTATGCCTTTTGTTTTTACTGTTCCCATGTTTCCTCTCTGTTTTGTTTTTTATTTTCTTGTTTATATTTTTTTTCATTATTCTCTATATTTTTTTCTAAGTTCTCTAATTCGGCAAATTCCAAATAAGAATTTATGTCTCCTGTATTTTTGAAAGTATTCCAAGCCAATTTTTTAATCATAAGTTTTCTCTCCTTGTCTTACAAAAATCGTTTTTATCATTTGTATTTTATAAAAAAATATACCTATTTTAGTTTAAACTTATTTACAATTGTTTCATTATTAAGCCAATCTTCTTTAACTTTTACCCAAACTTTTAAATTTACTTTTGTACCAAGTATATCTTCTAAGTCCTCTCTTGCAAAAGTTGCAATTTTTTTTAGCATATTTCCATCTTTTCCAATTATTATACCTTTATGAGATTCTCTTAAAGCATATATTGTAGCATCTATATCACATATTTCTTCATCACTTTTAGTTTTTCTATATTTCACTTTTTCTGTTTGCACATAAATTCCATGTGGCACTTCATCTCTTAAAAGGCGCAATGCTTTTTCTCTAATTATTTCTTCTACTAACTGCCTTGTTGTTTGATCTGTATATTCATCTATATCATAATATGCAGGACCAGGTTTTAAGTTCTTTTCTATTTCATCCAAAAGTACTTCCAAATTGTCCTTCTTTGTTGCACAGATAGGAACAATTGCTATAAATTCATATTCATTTTTATATAAATTTATAAGTTCTAATAATCTTTCTTTATTTTGTACTATATCTATTTTATTTATTGCTAAAATTGTTTTTCTTTTGGATTCTTTAATTTTTTCCAGAATTTTTCTATTTTCTGCACTAATTTCATTTGATGTAGCATCTATGACAAATACTATAACATCCACATCTTTTATAAATGTAAATGCTGTGTCTATCATAGTTTGTCCAAGTTTTGATTTTGGTTTATGAATTCCTGGTGTATCTATAAAAATAATTTGTGAGTTTGGTCTATTTACTATTGCTTTTATTGCTGTTCTAGTTGTCTGTGTTTTATTTGCAACAGCAGCCACTTTTTCTTTGACTAACGCATTTATTATTGTAGATTTCCCTACATTTGTTTTTCCAATTATTGATACAAATCCTGATTTAAAATTTTCTTCCATTTTCACTATCGTTCCTTCCTAAGTCATAAGTCTGGTGCAAAAAGAATTAAATAATTATTTTTAACTTTTATTGCTTTTTTTATTATAACATATACATCTTGCTAAATTTGTAGAATTTAGCACCATATAATTATTTTTTACTTTTTTTGAACAATAAGACTTTCTTTGCTTTTGGCATTGAAAGTCTTATTTAATCTATTTAATCTGCTGTGTTTGTACTTATTGTGTTTTCTGTTGTATTTGTCGTATCTCCTGGAGTTATTTCTATTTTTGAATCTATTGGGCAAATTTGTACAAATGTGTTTCCATCATTTACTTCTATTTTATTTCCTTCTAAATCTTGATATACTGTTTGTCCACTTCTAGATTCCTTTACTGCTTTTATTTTTATTGCTTTTCCATTTGTAATATAATATCCATCTAGAGTTGTAACATTTTTCAATGTTTGTCTATCTTTTTTTTCTCCATCATTTAAGGCCCAATTTTTACATTTTGTAATTATAATATTTTTTGTTGTAATTGTTTCTCCGGTTGACCAGTCTGTTTGTTTTTCTCCTCTTGAATATCTAGTATATCTTTTAGTTGTTGTATCATATATATATTTTACTGTATTGCTTGTTGAATATGGAATTGTTACCTCAGTAGCTTCTATTCTACTGTCTAAATTTATTTCATTAGCATTATAATTTAATACACTTTCTTTAGTTGACGTTGTTCTATATCCTTTACGTTTAGCAATTTCTAATATTTTCTTAGTACTTGTTGCTACACTATGTAAATATGAATGATTACTATCTGTTGCTCTTCTAAACGAAGATTCACTTTCATTTATTCCATTTATATTGTTTACATTTAAACTTGCCATATCACTTCTTGCTTGTGGACTCCAACCAAAGTGAACATATATTGCATCATTTTCCAATGCATAATCTAAGAAATAATGTCTTGAGCTTCTTATTGGTCCTATTTTATCTAGATCTACTCCTTTAAATAAGGCCATTAATCTAGTTTCTCCACCTTCAACTATAATTTCATATACCATATAGGCACTATTTAAACCTGCTTGTGGCAAAGCATTTATATTATTATCAATCATTACTGCTATTGGCCTATCTGTTCCTTGATAAATTTTTACTTGTTTTGTTTCTACTACTTGTACATCTTTATCATTAGATGTTTCTTTCTCATTTGTTATTATAGTTCCTTGCTTTTCTTTTTGATTTTTAGCAAACTTTATTCCTAATAAAGCAGCCGCCACAATTATAAGTAATATTAAAATTACTATTAATATTTTTATTCCAACTGAATTCTTCATTTTTATTTTCATTCCTTTCCAAAACATAAGTCTAGTTGAAAACAATTAAATTAATTATTTTTCAACTTTTACGTTTCCGTTTAAAATATTTTTTCTGTAAAAATTATAATTCCAATTATTACTGCATTTAATGAAGCTAGAACAACTGCTCCTGCAGCAACATCTTTAGCTCTTTTAGCAATAATACTATATTCTTCTGTAACTAAATTCACACATTGCTCTATTGCTGTATTTATTGTTTCACAAATAAGAACTAGCATAATTGCAAATATTAAAAATAGCCATTCTATCTTTGTAGCCTTAAAGCATATTGCAAATATAATTACAATTATTGCTACGCATATTTGTATTTTAAGATTTTTTCCTGTTTTTATTGCAAATATAATTCCAGAAACTGCATTTTTCCATGCTTCAAAAAAGTTTTTATTTCTTATGTTTTCTTTCTCCATTTAATTTTAGCCTTTCATTATCTTGTTTGTTTCAATATTGTAAGAACCGCTTCTTCTTTTGGTCTCATTATTAGCTTGTCCTCTTCTTTTATATGATCATACCCCATTATGTGATAAAATCCATGTACAACCATATATGACAATTCTCTTTCAAAACTGTGTCCATATTCTTTTGCTTGCTCTTCTACTTTAGATATAGAAATGACAATATCCCCCAATACCTCAGGTATTTTATTTTTTATTTTATCTTTAACTATTTTTTCTATTTCTTCTTTTTCGAACATTGGAAATGACAATACATCTGTTGGTCTATCTACATTTCTATATTGTTTATTTAGTTTATGAATTTGCTCTGGAGTTGTTAGAGTTACACTTAAATAAAAATTTAAATCTGTTAAATTTTCTTTTTCAAAACATACTTTAACTATATTTTCAATAAATTTCTCCAACTTTTTATCTTCTTCTACATTAAAAAAAGTGGTTTCAACTAACTCTTGCATAAAACCTTCCTTCCTATATAAAATCCTTCTGATTTGCAAGCATTTCTTAGCTGTTTCATTGCGCCTAAAGATACTAACTTATTTTTATAGAATTGTATTATTTTATAATATTTATTTTCATTTTTGTATACTTGTTTTAGATCTGCCTTTACAAATAATATTTCTTTCTGTTTCATGTATTCGATATAATCTGTATCTTTTAATTTGCTTATTTCTTTATACTCTTCCCAGAAATCCTTGTATATATCTTTCATTCCTGGCTTTTCCCAATAAACCTTTGTAGAAAGTAATTTTACGTTATAGTCTTCAATTAGTCTAATAAGTAATGAGTATGCTTTCTCTTGTTTTTTAATAACTCTTGTATCTACAATCAAGCTTCTAACATCTTTTAGTAGTTTTACATAGCACTGTTCAGCTACAACTAGTGGCAAACTATGTGTGAATAATTTTCTACTAAGGGAAAGAAGTAGCATTTTCTTCTCTATTCCTTCATTTTGATCTAACTTTCCTACTGTATATTTATCAAATTTATTATACTCTTCAATAATCTGTTTGTAATTTTTATCGTTTTCTATTTCCATCTTTAATGGGAGAATATTAGCTATATATTGTTCTAATGTCTTAAATATCTTTTCATATATTATTTCTTTGTTTTGATATGACAAGTTATCTGCAAGTCTAATTGAAAAATGTTTTAATAATCCTTTGTATAAGCCATCCATTCTAGCTATATAAAATGGTTTATATCTATCTAACAATTTCTGTCTATTTAATTCTTTAACTGTTTCATAGTCAAGTTCTAATAGATATCTTTGTTTACGGTATTTATATTCTGTATATTCTGATTCTTTTATATGAATTATTTCATAATATTTTGATAAAGCATTTTGCTCAAAAGGTGTAGCAGTATTATTTTTTACCTTGTTGTATATTGAATCCATTATGTATTTATCTATAGATTCAAGGTAAAGACTAAATGTATCTTCATATTTTTTTTCAAATATTTCTTTTTTAGATTCATCTTCTAAATCTTTGTTTTGTATGCATATTTCATATGCTTTTAAAACATTATTCCTTTTTATAGAAATTAACATTCCATTAATTCCTACTTTTGTTGGTATAAACATTTTGGATATAGTATTTGTTATTCTCGTAAAAAAAGTTTTGTCTGCATATACTCTTAAACTTCTTTCTTCCATAAATTTTCTTCCTTTCAAAATACTATTTTTTCTTTTGTCCCTATTTCTTCTAGTATCTCATATATAACTTGTGCCTCTACATAGTTTTCAGTTTCATTATAGTTTATATATGTATTTAAAATATTTTTGCTATTTCCTATTTGCTCATTTAGTAGCTCTTTTGCATTTGTCACAGCTTTCTCTTTTGCCTGCTCCTTTGTTAAAACAATTCTTTCGTCTTTTAGTTCATAATTTGTTGTTTTTACCAGCTCAATTGGCAAATAAAAATTTGAAAATATTTTCAATTTTTTTATCTCCTCTATTGTATCATATTTTTCAAATTTTGAAAGTGTTTTATAAAAATTTATTGTAAAATTATTTATCCTTACGGAAAATTTGTTTTCAGTGTTTTGAGTTCTACTAGCTATTTCTTGTTCTAACTCTACTTTTTCATTTTGTGTATACCAAACTTTTGCCATAATTTTTCCATTTGCATGTACATAATTTATTCCTGTATGCTTTCCTTCAAGCCATCCCCCTATAAGCACAGTCCCACTCTTTACAACATCTCCTTCTTTTACAATAGGCGTTCCATTTGTAGCATTTATTTTAACTATTATTCCATCTTTTTTTGCAATAATATTGCAATAATCATCTTCTTCTATAATTTCAGGTTTTCTATATGCTTCTACAATCTTAACAATCGCATTTGTACCTTTAAGTTCTATTCCACACCATGCTAAGTCATCCCTATCTAACCTCATTTTATCAACAATTTCTTTTGTATCTATTTTATTTTTTAAAGTTCCTATTTTTAGTCCTTCCTTTTTTAATGTTCCTATGATTTCTTCTTCTGAAATATTTTCATTCCCTTCTATTTCAATATTCCATATAAAATTTGATAGTAAAAATATTCCTATTATAATGATATATAGAAAAATTAAAAATGTTTTCCTTTTCTTATATTTATTAAAAATAAATGGGATTCCTCTTTTTTGTTTTATTTTTATTCTGCATTTACTTTGTTTTGCAATTTTTACAAATTTTTTAAAGTCTTTTATTTTAACATTTGTCTCTAAAATTGTTGCTCTTTTCCTTTTACTATTCCATATAAATATACCACTTTTTAAACATGAATTTATTAATCTTTCAATAAAATATCCTTCTGTTATTACTCTCACATACCCTGATATGTAACTTTTTAATATTTGTAAGTACAATTTTTCTCCTCCTGACCTTATGTATTACTCATCTACCATTTTTTCAAAATCTATACTTTCAATCTTTCCTGTTATTAAAATGTCATCATTTGTCATTTGACTTAATTTAAGTTCAAAACCATTTATATTTATGATTCCAATATATGTATTTATTCTTATGTAAAAATCTTGATAGTCTAGAATTGCTTTATAGTTTTCTATTAGAAGTTCTTCAAATCCCATAATTGTAAGTTTTGGCATTGTTGTTGATATTTCCTTCGGAATTTCAAGAAATTTCTCAAATCTGTTTTGCTTATTTCTATTTTGTCTTTTTTTCATTTTTGATTTCATCCCTCCTAGAGTCACAAATTAGGTTAAAAGAGGATTAATGTAATTATTTTTCAACCTTTATCTATTAGCGTTCAAATTCATCAAGTGTAGCAAACTCATAACCCATATTTTTAATTTCCTTAATACAATAATCTAAAATATTACTATTATCTTTTGAGGTTGCATGAAGTAAAAGAACAGCTCCATTATGAACATTATCTAAAATTTTCTTTTTCCCATATTCTTCTCTTCCTTGTTTAGATTCGTCCCAGTCATCATAAGCAAAAGACCACATTACAGTTGTATATCCAAGATTTTTACAATATGCAACACTTTGCTCGCTATATTCTCCTTTTGGTGGTCTTATGTATTTCATTTCATATCCAAATTTTTCATATACTGCTGTATGTAATTCCATTACTTCACTTTTAATTTGTTCTAAGCTAAGAGATGGCATGCTTTTATGATTTACGGTATGGTTGCCGACAATATGTCCTTCATTTATCATTTGTTGAACAAGTTCTGGCTTACTATTTACATAGTGTGCTGTTACAAAAAAACAAGCTTTAACAGCATTTTGTTTTAATACTTCTAAAATTTTTTCCGTATATCCTGCTTCATATCCATTATCAAATGTTAAATATACTTTTTTAGAATCACTATTCCCCATATAAATTCCGTTCATAAGCATTAAGTATTTTCATATTTGTTGAACCTAAATCTGGTTGTTTATGGTCATCATTTCTTTTAACTCCCCATTCTATTTTTTTAGTACTCAATACTTCAGAATTTGTTTGCCTTGCCTCTTCTTTTATTTGAATTAGTGCAAAGAAAAATGAACATAAAATTATTATTAAACTACCAATTAATATGTTCTTATTTTTTGTTGTTATTTTCTTCATATAAATCCTCCCCTAAAATAATTGTCTATTTTATTTTATGAGATATTTTATTTATTATTACATCTGTAAAAAAAGAAAACCTTAGTTTTGTACCTAAGGTCTTCTTTTTATTTTTTATATATTTTATTCTTTATGAATTTTACAATTTCTATTATTGGAACTATTAAAAATGCAAGTCCAAATGCTATTGAAAGTTCTTTAAAACTGATTGCTGTAAATTTAAATAATGCCGTAAAAAATGGAACATATATAACAACAAGTGTTAACACTACTGAAATCATAAATGCTCCAAGTAGCCACCAGTTCATTGATTTTAGCGTAAATATTGATTTTTTCTGTGATCTCATACAAATTGCATGAAACATTTCTATGAAATTTGCTGTTAAAAATGCCATTGACATACCATCTGCAGATTCGAAAATTCCAAATTTTCCAAGTTCTACATATTGCCCTATAAAGAATGATGCAATAATTAATACAGTCATACAAATTCCTTGCCAAATCATGTCACTTCCTGCTCCATCTGAAAATACGCTATCATTTGTAGGACGTGGCTTTCTTTTCATTACATCCCCTTCTGCTTTTTCAGTTCCAAGTGCAAGTTCAGGAGTTGAGTCTGTAACCATATTTATCCAAAGTAAATGTGCTGGTGTTAGTATTGTCACTCCAAATAATGAAGAACAGAATATTGTTAATACTTCTGCCATATTTGTTGATAGTTGGAATTGTATTACTTTTCTAACATTGTCATATATTTTTCTTCCTTCTTCAACTGCATTTACTATTGTTGCAAAATTATCATCTGCAAGTACCATATCAGATACGCCTTTTGTTACGTCTGTTCCTGTAATTCCCATGCTCACTCCAACATCTGCTTTTTTAATTGATGGTGCATCATTTACCCCATCCCCTGTCATTGCAACAATATATCCTAGTTTTTGCAAGGTACTTACAATTCTTGTTTTATGTTCTGGCTGAACACGAGCATATACCGAACATTTTTTAACAGTCTCTTCCATTTGTTCATCTGAAAAGTTGTCTAATTCTTGACCTAAAATTGCTTCACTATCATTTTCTATAATTTTTAGCCTTTTAGCTATTGCTACTGCTGTATTTTTTTGGTCTCCTGTAATCATTATAGGCCTTATTCCTGCTGTTCTACATTTTTCAATTGCTGCAAATACTTCTTCTCTACAAGGATCCATCATTCCAACCAAACCTAAAAATGTCAAATTATTTTCTAATGTTTCTGGCTCAAAACTTTCAGGTGGTAAATCATAAATTTTATATGCTGCTCCTAAAACTCTTAAAGCTTGGTCTGCATATATTTTATTCATATTCATGATTTCTTGTTTTGCTTCTTCTGTTAATGGTACAACTTCTCCATCTTTCAAATACGATGTGCAAATATTTAGAAGCATTTCACATGCACCCTTTGTATATTGAATAATCTCTCCATTTTCACTGTGAACTGTTGACATTAGTTTCCTATTCGAATCAAATGGTGCTTCACCTATTCTTGGTGCTTTTGCTTTTAATTCATATTTTGGCATTCCAAGTTTATTTGCATATTCTACAAGTGCATTCTCTGTTGGTTCTCCTTTGGCTTTTTCTTCTCCTTCCTCTATTTCAGAATCTGAACAAAGAGCCATTGCTTTTGCTAAAAGTTTTTCATCACCTCCATAATATTGCTCAACTGTCATTTTATTTTGCGTTAATGTTCCTGTTTTATCTGAACAAATAACTTGAATGCATCCTAATGTTTCTACTGCATTTAACTTTCTTATAAGTGCTTTTCTTTTTGACATTGAGGTTACACCAATTGAAAGTATTATTGTAACAGCAGCTGGAAGTCCTTCCGGAATAGCAGCAACTGCAAGTGCTATTGCAGTTAAAAATGTATCTAGGACTATTCTTCCTGAAATGGTTCCTTTTCTTGCAATTCCAACAATAAAAACTAAAACACAGATTCCTATTACAAGTTTAGTTAATGTCTTTGAAAGCTCTCTCATTTTTTTCTGAAGAGGTGTTTCGTCTTTTTCCGCTTGTTGTAAGCTTTTAGCTATTTTTCCAAGTTCGGTTTCCATTCCTATTGCAGTAACAACAGCTTTTCCTCTTCCATAAGCTATGGTGCTTCCACTATATAACATATTTTTTCTATCAGCTAATGGAATATCTTTTTGCCCATCTGATAATTGCAGAATATTAATTAATTTTGTTACTGGAACAGATTCCCCAGTAAGCGCAGATTCCTCTGCTTTCAAGCTATATGATTCTATTATTCTACAATCTGCTGGAACTACATCTCCTGCTTCAAAATCTAATATATCCCCAACCACAATATTCTCACTGCTTATTACTTTTTTCTTTCCATCTCTGATTACTTTTGATGTAGCTTTTGTCATTTCTTTTAAAGAATCTATTGCCTTTTCTGCCTTATTTTCTTGTAAAATTCCCATAATTGTATTTATAACTACTACAAATAAAATAATAAATACGTCTGAAAAAGACTCGTGTTGCACTGCTGATGTAACTGCTGAAATTCCAGCTGTTACAAGTAGCATTATTATCATCGGATCTGATATTGATGAAATAATTTTTTTTAATATACCATCTTTTTTCGCTTCATCTAATTTATTTAATCCATAATATGTTCTTTTTAATGGAATTTGACTTGATTTAAGTCCTTCCTTTGATGTATCTAACTCTTTTAAAACCTCGTCGACGTTTTCAGTATAATATTTCATAAAAAATTACCTCCATTTTTACACTAAAATGTATTTATATTATAAGAAGTTCGGAGAATTTCCATATAACTTAAATGATTATACCATAAAATAAAAAATAGTCTACACACATTTTAATTTTTTATTCTTTATATGGAATTTTTTCCCAATTTTATTGTTTTAAAATTTTTATTTTTATTTTTACTTATTAGTCAAATATTAACTTATTTGTTTATTTTTACTAAAGGGTTTGTGTCTGATTTTTGTTGATATTACTGCATCGTGCATGTTTCGACATTTTTTTGTCTTTTATGTCCTATTTTCTATTGACAACCAAATTTTTTTGAATTATTATGTTATAAATTAAAAATAGGAAAATTTTTCCAATAACAAAATTCGCACATATTTCTATTTTAATTTTGTATTTCACGGAGGATGAAGATGTTAAATTTTGTTTTATGTGATGACAATAAAAGCATTTTAGTCAGATTATCAAAAATATTAGAGTCAATTTTTATAAAACATCATTTGGATGCAGAAATCACTCGGAAGTCTTACAAATCCAAATGATGTCTTAAATTTTGTAAAGACTAATAATGTAGATGTTTTATTTCTAGACATTGATTTAAAATCTAAAATATCAGGAATTGATTTAGCAAGTAATATACGAAAATACAATAAAAATATTTATATTATCTTTACCAGTGCACATCTAGAATATGTTTTGATTGCTTATAAATGCAAAACCTTTGATTTTATTCCTAAACCTATAGCATATGAAAGAGTTGAAGATACAATCGTAAGACTCATTGATGATGTTAACTTTGGAGGTAGAGGAGGCTCTTTCATTAGAATTGACAACAAATACACAATTTGTGAAGATAGCATAAATTTCATAAAGAAAGATGGGATGAAGCTTATATTTTATACAGATACAAGAAATTATGAAACTTATAATTCTTTTAATAAAATTTCTGAAGAATTATCTCCAAATTTTGTAAGATGTCATAAATCATATATTGCAAATATTAATAAAATTAGTGATATTGAAATGTCTAGTAACACAATTAAATTCGGAGGAAATAAAACAGATTATAAATGTTTCATTGGTCCTAAATATAAAAATAAATTAATGGAGGTTTTAAAAAATGACAGGAATATTTCAAACAATTTGGGCTAGTTTAACTACAGAAAATGAATTTTTGGCAAAATTAATTTGCATACCATTAGCTTTTTTAGAAGCTTTTATTTCTCTACTTTTATTTACAGCTATATTTAATATTAAAATTAATAATAATAGAAAAATATATTATATTTTAATTATTAGTATTGTTGGAACAATAACAAATATATTCGTGTCGTCTCCATTTAACACATTTATTAATATTATCGTTTTTTTCTTGTGTAATATGTTTATATTAGGTACGAATATATTTGAAACATTTTTATCTATTTTAATACCATTTATTATGACAATAGTTTTAGAGCTTATTCTATCTAACCTTTATAATACATTTTTTGGTAGCAATTACTCTGCTGTTAATAAGATCCCTATATATAGACTTTGTTTTAGTTTAATTGTATATTTTATAGAATATTTAATATATGTTTTCATTAAAAAATTTAAGATTAAATTTTCAAAAATCCAAATATTAGATAAGAAAAGAAAAATTTTATTAATTTTAACTATAATTTTAGCAATTTTGCTAATTGCTGGCCAACTATATATTTTAACATTTTATTCATATACAATGCCGTTATTTATAAGCATTTTAAATATAATAGGACTTATTGCATATTTTGCTTTAAACTTATATTCAATATTTACAGAATCTAAATTAGAGCAAACATCTATGAGTTTAGAAGAATCAAAACTTTATAATAAAACTTTGGAAATTCTGCAAGATAATACAAGAGCATTTAGACATGATTCAGCAAATATTTTGCAAGGTATGGTTGGATATATGGATAATAATGATATGGAAGGCCTTAAAAAATATTATTCACAATTTGTTGATGATTTTAGTCATTCAAATAACCTTGCAACTCTAAGTCCAAAAGTTGTTAATAATCCTGCTATTTATAGTGTACTTGCAAGTAAATATCATAAAGCAGATGAGCTTGGAATAAAAATAACCTTGGAATCTTTTTTAGATATGAATGAACTTCATATAAAAATTTACGAATTTACCAGAGTTTTAGGAATTCTTATGGATAATGCAATAGAAGCAAGCAAAGAGTGTGACGAAAAACTAATAAATGTAATATTTAGAAAAGATAATAAAAGACATATGCAACTTTTAATTGTTGAAAATACATATAAAGATAAACAAATAGACACAGAAAAAATATATGAAAAAGGATATTCTACTAAAAAAGGCAATACCGGACTTGGATTATGGGAAATAAGACAAATATTAAAAAAGAATGATAATTTAAATTTATATACTACCAAAAATGATAAATTCTTTAGACAGCAATTTGAAATATATTATTAGAAAAGTAAAAACAAGATGGTTTTAAACTATCTTGTTTTTTGAAATTGACTGGTTATTTAAAATAAATTAATCTTTTTTTATTAAAGATGCTGGCATTTTTGGTTGATGCATAAATCCCCATAAAACACAAGCTGTATTTGTTGTTTTTGCATATTTTTCTGCCATTTTAGCTAATATTTTTAACATAATAAATTCCCTCCTATTTTAATTTTATATATAATAAAAGTATTGCCGGCTAATACTTTAATTACCTTAAATTGTTACATTTTGCTCTTGTTTTAAGTATTCTTCATATCCATATTTATTATTAGTAATTTTATATGCAAGTCTTGTAATAGATAATGTTTGGAATAGTGTTCCAAATATAAATATGTTAGAAACTATTGTATTTGGAACAACTAAACCACACATAGCATTTATTGTTAAAAAGACAAATGATAAAACTTTTTTAGTTTTTCTTTCCTTTTTTGTAAGTATTGGGACATTTTCCGTATCTGCTGGTGCATATAAGCCTACCATTATTACTCCAAATATAAATATAGCAATTAGTGTTATATATTTTGAAATATTATTTGGAAAGTTAAAAACATTGCTAAGATATGCATTTCCACAATACATTAAGTTTGTACATATAATACATCCCAAGTGTGTTTTTAAGTGAAACCCTCCAGATACTATTCGATATGGTAATATAAGAAAAAATGCTAGTAGTGTTTGCCACCAAATTCCTAAAACAATACTAACTGCTAGTAAAATAAAAAACTTAGGTATTTCCCCAACTATAAGTTCAATTCCATAAAGAATAACTTCAGCCCTTTCATCATCTATTTCTGGCATTTGTTTTCTTATTTGTTTTAATAAAAAGTTGCAAAATTTCTCTACCATATTTTCACCTCATTTTTTGTCGAATTTTGTCCTTTTTCTAAAAACAATTTTATATAAAATTAAAACTTATTTTTTATTTCTTATATAAAAAGTAAAAAATCTTATATGAAAAAGCATTTTTATTTTTTCATATAAGATTTTTAAAGTTTCATAAAATTTACATAATTGTCAGTAATGCATTAACCTAATAGGAAATTCAAAGAACTTTAATAATATATTAAACATTCGTTTTATCAATGTCTTCTAGTATTTTCCAGCTTCCTTCCTGTTTCGGAAATACTTTAAATGTCAGTTCTTTTTTTGTTATAGGATGCATAAATTTAAGTTCATAAGCCCATAAACATATTTGCTTTCCTCTACCTCTTGTTCCATATTTTTGATCTCCGCAAATACTATGCCCAGCATTTGCAAATTGTACACGAATTTGATGATGTCTCCCTGTGTGCAAATTTACTTTTACCAAAGATAAGTCTATTTCTTCATTATATTTTAGGACTTCATAATCTAAAATTGCAAGCTTACTATTTTTTGTTCCTTCTTTTACAACTCTGCTTGTATTAGCTTTCTCATTTTTAAGCAAGTAGTCTTGAAATGTTCCCTTATTTTTTTCAAATTTTCTATCTGCAATTACCAAATACCTCTTTTTAAATTCTTTATTTCTTACTTGCTCACTAAGTCTTGCAGCAGCTTTAGAAGTTCTAGCAAATACCATAACCCCTCCAACAGGTCTATCTAGCCTATGAATTAAGCCTAAATAAACTTTCCCAGGTTTATTATATTTTTCTTTTATATATTGCTTAACAATTGTAAGCATATCTATATCTCCAGTTTTATCTGCTTGAGATGGAATATTAACAGGCTTTTCTACAACAATTATGTGATTATCTTCATAAATTACATTTAAATTATTCATTTTTAATTTCATTCCTTACTTAAAGCACAAACCTTTACCAAAATAATTACAATTTTGGTTTTTATTTCAAATTTAATTATTTTCTAATATTACTTTCCCAACGTGCAAATATTCCACATGGCAAAACTAATTTTGAATTTGACATTGGCAAGCCCAACTCACCATTTTCTACCTTTCCATCATATTTCTTTGATATGCCTAGGTTTAGTATATTTTCAAGTACTGTAGATGATATTCCTGTTGTATATGAATTTATTAGGAAAAATAAAGGATTATCAGATAATACTTTTGTGCAAAGATTAACTAAATCTCCTATATTATCTTCAAACTTCCATACTTCGCCATTTGTTCCTCTTCCATAAGATGGCGGATCCATAATTACGGCATCATATTTATTGCCCCTTCGTATTTCTCTATTTACAAACTTAACAACATCATCTACTATATAGCGAACTTTTTTATCTTGCAAATTAGAAGAGATTACATTTTCTTTTGCCCATGTAACCATCCCTTTTGAACTATCCACATGACATACAGATGCTCCTGCATACAAGCACGCTACAGTTGCTCCTCCTGTATATGCAAATAAGTTTAATACTTTTATTTCTCTTTTTTCGTTTCTTATTTTGTTAATCATCCAATCCCAATTCGCTGCTTGCTCTGGAAATATTCCAGTATGTTTAAATCCCATTAGTTTTATATTAAATGTTAAATCTTTATATTTTATTTGCCAGCTTGAAGGCAGTTTAGTTTTATATTCCCATGTGCCTCCGCCTGTTGAGCTTCTTTTATAAGTTGCATTTACCTTGTTCCACTTGTTTGGAAAAGATTTTTCTTTCCAAATTATTTGTGGATCTGGCCTTATAAGATATATATCTTTCCACCTTTCAAGTTTTTCTCCTTTTGCCATATCTAATATTTCATAATCTTTCCAATTGTTTGCTAAAATCATTTTTTAACTCTCCCATCAAAACTATAGCAATATTTTACCTCATTTTAGCTATTTATTCAAGTTTTTCCTGAAATGTTAGTATAGCTTTAGTTACAAGTTAATTGTTAATAAATAGAAAATTTCACAATTTGTAATATTTATAAAAACCTGTTACATTTTTTATGTAGCAGGTTACTTTTATTACATTTTGCTTAAAATTTCTAAAAATGAATTTATTAAAATAAAATCTATAGAAATAAGTATTACAAGAATTGATAAAGTAATAATTATTATCTTATTTCTACTAATAAAAGCAAATATATTGCTTGTCCATTTACTCATTTTTTTTGTAGACTTTTCTTTCTTATAGCCTAAGTTTAAAATAATATCTTTTGCATATTCCATTACAAAATCCCCCTTAAATATTCTCTTCATAATAAAATATATGCTCTATCGTTTAAATTTATGAGAATTTTCGTAACAAAAATTATTTGATTTTTAGCCATTTTTCGTTTTTATCCAATTTCACAAATGTCAAAAAAAAATTAAAATTATTTTTCGGCATTTATTTAACTGTTTCATCTTTAATATAATATTTCGTTCCTAGCATTTTGTCTGGTAAATATTGCTGTTCCACATAATGGTTTGGATAATCGTGTGGATATTTATAACCTTCATGATATCCAAATTGTTCCATTCCTTCTGCTGGTGCATTCCTAATATGCATTGGAACTTCTCCTGTATCTTTGCTTTTTACATCATTTAAAGCTTTATCTATTGCTAAATATGCAGCATTGGATTTTGGGGATGTAGCAACATATATTGCAGCTTCAGACAAAATAATTCTAGCCTCCGGCATTCCAACCATGTGAACTGCTTGCATAGCAGAATTTGCTACAACAAGTGCATTTGGATTAGCCATTCCTACATCTTCTGCAGCACATATAACAATTCTTCTTGCCAAAAACATAGGATCTTCTCCTCCATTTAATGCTCTTGCAAGATAAAATACTGCAGCATCAGGATCTGTCCCTCTCATTGATTTAATAAAAGCACTTACATTATCATAATGACTATCTCCATTTTTATCAAATATGGCTTTTCTATTTTGAACAGAATCTGCAGCAATTTGGTTAGTTATTTCTATTACACCATCTTTATTTACTTTTGTTGTAAGTACTGCAATTTCAAGTCCATTTAATGCAGTTCTAACATCTCCATTTGACACTTCAGCAATTTTTCTTAATGTTTCATCTTCAATTTTTATTTTGTAACTTCCAAGTCCCTCTTGTGAAATAAGTGCTTTTTTCAAGATTTGATAAATATTTCCCTGAGATAGTGGTTCTAATTTTACAACCATTGAACGAGAAATTAAAGCTTTGTTAACTTCAAAATATGGATTTTCTGTAGTTGCTCCAATTAGAATTACTGTTCCATTTTCTACATATGGAAGCAAAGCATCTTGCTGCAATTTGTTGAACCTATGAATTTCATCTATAAAAAGAATGCATTTGCCACTTGGGTTTAGCATTAAATTACTTGCTTCTGTAATGGCATTTTTTATATCTGAAACTCCAGAAGTTACTGCATTTATTCTAATAAATTTGTATTTTGTTGTATTACTAATTACACGAGCAAGTGATGTTTTACCACAACCTGGTGGTCCCCATAAAATAATACTAGATAATCTATCTGCTTTTATTGTTCTATATAAAACTTTATCTTTTCCAAGAATATGTTCTTGTCCAACATAGTCTTCTAATGTTTTTGGACACATTCTATATGCTAGAGGTTTACTTATATCCATAAGCTATATTCGCATAAAAAGATATGCATTTTCTCCTTTCTTTTTTATCTTGATAAATTTTTTAATCCCATTTTAATAATTTCTTCTACTGTTAATTCTTGCATTTGAATATTTGCAAGTGCCTTTTCAATTTCTTTTTTACTGTATCCTAATACTTGAAGTGCTGAAATTGCTTCCTCAACTTTTTCTTTATCTTCTTTTATTTTTGATACCATTGAAACAGGAGATTTTCCATCTTTATTTTCAGCATTTATTTTATCTTTAAGTTCTAATATAATTCGTTGTGCAGATTTTGCTCCTATTCCTGGCAATGATTTAATTTTATTTACATCATCTGCAATAACAGCAAGTGCAAAACTTGAAGGTGTAATATTGGAAAGAATTGTTATTGCAGATTTTGCTCCTATTCCACTAACAGATAATAAAAGTTCAAACATTCGAAGTTCTTCATTTGTATTAAAGCCATATAAGCTCATGTCATCTTCTCTGACTCTTAAATATGTGTAGACCTTTACACTTTCGCCTATTTCCCCAAGCTGCTCTACTGCAGTTTCTGACATAAAGACCTTATATCCCACTCCACCAACATCTATAACAATATATCCTTTTGTTTTAACTTCTAAAATTCCTTTTAAATATGCAAACATCATGTTCTCCTTTTCTTTTTATGCACATATTATATATCAAATAAAAAAATTTGCAATAGTTTTTGCAAATTTTTGTTTGTATTATTTTTTAAAATTGAATTTATCTAACACTACTCCAACACCATGAACAATTTTTGTAGAGTTTTGTTTTGCAATATTTTTTCCTATTGCTTTTCCTCCTACTGTTAGTGAAGCAACAATTGCACTTATTATAAATTGTAAGTTAAAAGATAATCCAAATTTTTCTGTAATTTTTATCGAAATTAAAGCAGCAATTGAACCACTAAGTACCCCGCAAATATCTCCTATAACATCAGCACAAATATTTGCAACTCTACTTGAATTCCTAATAAGTTTAATTGATGTTTTCGCTCCTTTTATTTTTTTGCTTGCTTTTGCATGAAGTTCTTCTTCCCCTGCAACAGTTACAGAAACTCCTATTATGTCAAATACTATTCCTATTAATATTGTAAATATTAATATTAAAATTGCTGGAAATAAATCTAAGTTTGATATTGCATTTGTCGAAATATATGAAAATACAATAGATAAAATAAACGTTGTTATAACAACTGTTATAAACCATTTCAGATCTGAATGTCCTTTATTATCTCTATTTTGTTTCTTTGCCATTTTTAGCTTATTCCTTCCTTTAAGCCATAAATCAGATTGAAAAAAACAGTTTAGTCATTTTTCAACCTTTACTCCTTAAAAATAAAATAATAGTTCACACAAAAAAGCATGAACTCTAAAGTAATTTTAGATGGTAGAAATCTAAGTAAATTTTACGGTTTAGGTCTAGAAGAATTTCTCTATTTCCTACTAAATATTACTATTTAGCTGTTTCCATTTAAAGGAAATATCTTTTATTTTTTGCAATAAATAGAAACTAGATCACCACTAAAATCCGTACCTTAATCCTTAAATTCCTTTGCTTTTAGCTTAAAGCAAACATCCTAGAAGTTTTCCTTGAACATACAAGGTCTCTATTGCTAGTTTTTTTTGCAAGAATAGTTTCATAATCAAATAAAATAAAAATTTGGCCAAACTTAAATTTTAGATAAAACTAATTCCCTTATTCTCACTCAAAACAGGCTACACTATACATTTTGTGTCTTGGCACTCAGCATAGGTTATACTTTATAAAGTTATTTCTATATGAGTTTCATTAGAATATCTTGATAAAAGCCTCCGCGAAAATAGGGCTTACTATATATGCCATTACATAATTCCCTATCTTCTTTACTCCCTGCTTACACGCAAAACTGGCATTTTGCGCACAAACAAGAAACTTCAACGATATGCCCTTTAGTGGATTTTTAGCCCCACCCTCACAATAGGTGTATGCACTAGGATAATGCACCATCAAGTGTAATTATACCATATAAATTTTTATTTGAAAAGAGTATATTGATATTTACCAAAAATTTACAATTTTAATTAATATAAATCATTAGTTATAATAATAATTTTACATTTTTTTCTTCAAGCTCTTGAATTTTTCTCCATTTTGTGTTAATATACTTTATAGTCAGTTTTATAGGAGGTGCTTAAAAATGGCAAAATGCGAAATTTGCGAAAAAACACTATCTCATGGAAATCAAATTAGTATTGCACGTTCACATGTTAGTAGAAGAGCAACTAGAACTTTCAAACCAAATATTAGATCAGTTAAAGCTGTAGTTGATGGACAAGTAAAAAGAATAAATGTATGTTCGAAATGCTTGCGTTCTGGAAAAGTAACAAGAGCTTAATTTAGAATATAATAAAGTAGGATGCATACTACTTTTAATACTAAGTATTTCTTAAGAAATAGTAAAAAGGGGCTATAATGAATCATACTTTTTAGTATGTTCATAAAAGTCCCTTTTATTTTTGTTTTTATATATTATTTATCTTATGTATTTTTATTTTCCTTTATTCCAAAAATTAATTTTACAAAACCTCTTAAAAATTTAGGAACTTTTTTTACAACTATCGTCATATATATTCACTCTCCTTTTTATTTGCAAAATAGCCACGAAATTCCAATTCCAAGCAATGCAGCTCCTACTAAAAATAGCCAGCCTGCCACAGGAAGTAATAACACTAAAAGTATCCCAAGACCTATTCCAGCAATACATACTCCTATTGTTCTTTTTAATAGTCCGAACATAAACATAAATTACCTCCTTTTTATATATTATATTTTATTCAAATTGTTTTTGTTACCTAATTGAAAATAGAACCAATTTATGTTTTAATATAAATGGTGATTTTAATGAAGAATAAAAATATAGAAATAATTGAAATTTTAAAGAAGACATATCCAGATGCAAAATGTTCACTAGATTTTAATACTCCTTTTGAAATGCTTGTTGCAGTAATCTTATCTGCTCAATGTACTGATGATAGAGTTAATAAAACGACTCCTAATATATTTGAAAAATACAATAAACCAGAGGATTTTGCAAACATGAGTATTCCTTTATTAGAAAGGTTAATTCATCCTTGTGGCTTTTACAAGAACAAAGCTAGGAATATACAAGCAACTTCTAGAATTTTAGTAGAAAAATATAACTCAGAAGTTCCAAATTCAATGGATGAATTGCTATCTCTTCCTGGTGTTGGCAGAAAAACTGCAAATGTTATTATGCTCGAAGCATTTAGCAATCCTCAAGGTATTGCAGTTGATACACACTGCAAAAGAATTTCAAATAGAATTGGATTTTCAGATGAAAAAGACCCTGAAAAAATTGAACAAGATTTATTGAAAATTTTTCCAAAGAAATATTATTATGATTTAAACCATGTTTTAATATGGCATGGTAGAAATATTTGCAAGGCGCAGAATCCCAAATGTTCAGAATGTCCAATTTCTAAATATTGCAAGTATTATAAAGCAATAATGTCCAAATAAATTCTATTTTTCTTGACAAATTTATTCTTTAGTAATATTATGAATTTATAATTTTAGAAAGGAGTTTTTAAAAATGCAGAAATCAAAAATTAAAGTTTTAATCTCAGTTTTACTTATTTTAGTTCTTGCAACTTCGTATTGTTTTGCTACATCTAATTCTGAAGAAACACCATTAGTTACAACTTTAGAAGAAACAGCTGAAGATAGCAATACTACACGAGAAAATGAAACAAACACAGATTCCAATAAAAAAATTCTATCAAGTAACGATATTTATATTTGCGATTCAAGAGTAAATATCTCTCAATTAGTTGATGGAAATGCTTTTATTATTGGTGATGATGTTACAATTTCAGGTGAAGTCGGAGGAGATGTCTTTGTTATTGCAAACAAATTAACAATAGATGGTTCATATATTTACAATAGCGTTTTTGCAATAGCAAACGAAATAAACATTAATGGTGTAGTTTATGATGTGTATTCAAGTTGTAGAACATTTAATTTACAGGAAAACGGTTACATCTATCGTGATTTAAAATTAATTGCAGATAATGTCAACATCAGTGGAAGAGTTAAAAGAAATGCTTATATTTCAGCTAATAGCATTAATATTTCAGATAATTCAGGAATGCTAATTGGCGGTAATATTGAATACTTTAGCAGTAACGAAATTACTATTCCAGATGGATCGGTTGGAGGAAATATTAAATATAATCAAGTATCAGAAAATAATGAAAATAATTTTGCTTATACATATATCTATCCTTTAGCTTCAACAGTATTCTTAGCTCTAGTTATTACTCTATTACTTTTATGGCTTGCACCAAAATTTGTAGATAAAACTTCTAATACTAGCAAAAATGAATTGCTTAAGGCACTTGGAATTGGAATTATTACACCTATTTTATTAGCAATTATTGGCGTTATACTTGCAATAATAGTAATTGGAGTTCCTGCCCTTATTTTTGTATTAGCTATGCTTTTTATTCTATCTATTATAGGAATGAATATTACAAACATTTTCTTTGGAAAGCTAATTGCAAATAAAACAAAGCAAGAAGGAAAAGCAAAACTTATACTATTTACTATACTTGTAAGTGTTATAATTTGGCTTCTATCTTTAATTCCTTATGTCGGAGGCTTAATTATGTTATTAGATTACATCTTTGGTTTAGGATTAACAATTATGAATATTATACCTAAAAAAAATAAACAAGTTGTAAAAGAAGATGCAGAATAAATAAAATAATAGAAAGTTCTAAAAAGTTTCTATTATAAAAAAATCACTATTTAAAATAGTGATTTTTTATACCTTAATTTTACTAATTGCTTCTTTATAATTTTCAGATTTTATTATATAGCTTCCAGCCACTAATATATTAGCCCCTGCATCTATTACACTTTTGGCTGTTTTATCATTTATTCCTCCATCTACTTCAATGTCTATATCATAATTATTCTCATAAGAAAAGATATTCAGCTTTCTTATTTTATCTATTGTTTCAGAAATAAGTTCTTGTCCACCTTTTCCTGGCTCTACTGTCATAATTAAAACTCTATGGATATATGGCAAAAATGGATAAAGCTTTGAAATATCTGTTTTAGGATTTATACTTACTCCTACCTGCACATTATTTTGTTTTATATATGCAATTTGCTTCAAGACTTCTTCTTCATTTTTACATGCTTCTACATGAAATATTATACAATTCACTCCCATGTCTATATATGCTTTTACGAAACTTTCAACATCTGAAACCATTAAATGTGCCTCTGATTTTGTGTTTGTCACTTGTTTTATATATTCTGTATATTTTCTCATCTTTTCTACTGTATTATTTCTAACAAATTTTCCATCCATAACATCTACATGGAAATAATTTGCACCGGCTGTTTCTAGGTTATATAATGTTTTAATTATATCTTCTTCTTTTACATCTAACAAAGATGATGCAATTTCTACCATTTTTTGTGTTCCTCCTTTTCTTGTAATTCTTTTAAAATCTTAACATATCTTTCGTATCTTTCTTTTGAAATATTTCCATTTCCTACTTGATTTTTTATTTCACAATTTTCTTCCTTAACATGCATGCAATCTGTATATTCGCATTTTGATAAATATTTTTTAAATTCTATGAAAAGATCTGCTAAGCTTCTACTTTCTATTTCATCTACCCCAAATGTTGAAAATCCTGGTGTATCTGCAATATAGCCATCATTTATTTTATATAGAGTAATTGCTGTTGTTGTGTTTTTTCCTCTTTGTAATTTTGAACTTAAAAGACCTTCTTCTGTTTTTGCTTCTTTAAATATGGCATTTATTAAAGTAGATTTTCCGCACTCCAGAATTTCCAGATAATGCAGTCACTCTTCCTTTTAAAATTTTTTCTATTTCATTTATTCCTTTTCCTTCTTTTGCATTTGTGTTTATTACTGTATATCCTATTTTTCCATATATTTTATGGATGTTTTCTATTGCTTCTTTTGAACATAAATCTATTTTGTTTATACAAATTATTGGCTTAAGTCCCAAATATTCTATGTAAGCAAGTTGTTTATCTAATAATAAAAAATCTGGTTTTGGTGTTTTTAAAGAAACAACTAGAATTATTTGGTCAAGATTTGCAATTTTAGGTCTTTTGCACAAACTTTTTCTTGGTAAAATTCTGCAAATGACTCCTTTTGCTTCTTCATTTTGTAACTTTTCTATTTCTACAAAATCTCCTACAATTGGTTTTTCATCTATCTGTTTAAATTTTCCTTTTATATTACATTCTATTGTTTCGCTTTCTGCTTGAACTATATATAAATTTGAACTACAGCTTATTATTTGTCCCTTTACCATTGTTACCTCTTTAATATTATAAAAAAACAACACTTTTTTAAAAAAGTTTTGTTTTTTTATTAAAATTATATAATATAAAATTTACTACTTTATTCAAAATTTAGAACTGTGTTACTACTATTTAAGTCTAATGATTTTGTATCTTTTAATACCTCATCAACATAAAGTTTAACTTCTACAGTTCCTTTACCTTGAATTTGTTGTGTAATTTTAGTTGTATCCTTTTTATTGCTTTCACTATATACTGTTTCACCTTCAACTGTAATTTTTACATTTACACTTGGAATTTCCTCAGTTTCATCTGTTGGTACTGTATAATTCAAAACCGATTTTAAATTTACATTAACAGTTCCAGATTTTATCTGTTCAATCTTATTAACTGTTATTCTAATTGTTGTTCCTTCGTCCACAACATTTCCAACTTCTACACTTTGTTTTAGGACTGTTCCATCTGTCTTTGTTTTATCTTCTTCATAAATAACTTCTATCTTTAATTTTACATTTTCAAGTTCTGTTTTTGCTGCTGATTCTGTTTTACCAATTACATAAGGAACTACTACTTGTTCTTTTCCGTTTCCACTACTTACATATACTTTTACAGTCTCTCCTGTAGCAATTTCAGTATTTGCTTCTGGATTTTGACTTATTACCACTCCAGCTTCAACTTTTTCACTCGTTTGTTCTATTTTTTCTACTTTCAAATTTGCCTGTGTAAGTTTTGTTTCAGCATCTTCATATTTATCTCCTGCTACTTTTGGAACTGTAGTCATTTCTGTACCTTTGCTTATTGTAAGTGAAATGGTTGAATTCTCTTTCATTGTGAAGTTTCTATATTCTGGATCTTGCTTCATTACCTTTCCTGCTTCATAGTCTTTGCTATATTCTTCACCAACTATTTCATATTTTAATTTTGTTCCTTCAAGTTTAACTTTTACCTCATCTTCTGTAAGTCCAACTAAATTTGGAATTTGAACATCTTTTGGCGTTCCCGCATCCATAGCAACTTTAGTAATAACAACACTTGCAATAAATATTACAACAAATAAAGCAACAAGAAGTACAATTTTTAATTTTGGATGTTTTGTAAAAATATTTTCCTTTTTTGTTTTCTTTTTATCTTTATCTGCATCTTCTTTATTTTTTTCAAGCATGTCATCTGTAATTACATCCATTTTTCTTGTTAGATTATCGTCTAAATCATCTTCTTTAACAAAATTTCCCTCTGGATTTTTAAGTGCTAAACTCAAATCTTTTATCATTTCTGTGGCACTTTGATATCTTGCTGTTGGATCTTTTTGCATTGCTTTCATAATAATTTGATTTACTGCAAATGGAATGTTTGAATTTATTTTCATTGGTTCTACTGGTTTTTCTTGCATGTGTTTAAGTGCAATAGAAACCGGTGTGTCTGCATCAAAAGGTACTTTTCCTGTAAGCATTTCATACATTACAACACCTAGTGAATATAAATCTGATTTTGCATCTGTATATCCACCCCTTGCATGTTCTGGTGAAAAATAATGAACTGACCCTATTGTTGTTCCAAATGCTGTAATTGTAGAATTTGAAACTGCCTTTGCAATTCCAAAGTCTGTTACCTTGGCAACTCCATCTTCTGTAATAATAATATTGTGTGGTTTAATGTCTCTATGAACAATATTGTTTTTATGAGCCACTTCTAATGCTGATGCAATCTGCATTGCAATATTTACAGACCATTTCCAAGGAAGAGCTCCTTCTTCATTTATAATTTGTTTTAATGTTTTTCCTTGTATTAATTCCATTACTATAAAATAGATTCCATCTTCATGGCCAACATCATAAACAGAAACAATATTGGGATGAGTGAGCCCAGCTGCCGATTGAGCTTCTACATTAAATCTACGAATGAATTCTTCGTCTGTTGTAAATTCTTCTTTAAGTACCTTTACTGCAACAAATCTATTAAGAACCATGTCCTTTGCTTTGTATACAGTTGCCATTCCACCATTTCCAGCTTTTTCTATAATTTCATATCGACCAGCGATACTTCTTCCTATTAAATCCATGTTTTTCTCTCCCTTGTTTATCTAATAACTATTGCTGTAATATTATCATAGCCTCCGTTTTCATTAGCTTTCTCTACTAGTTTTTCGGCTGCTTGTTCTCCTTGTGTTTTTATTATTTCATACATTTCTTCATCATCTATCATATTTGATAATCCGTCACTACACATTAAAATAGTGTCGCCTTTTATAAATGCTTTTATAGTTATATCTGGCTCTACAAAAGATGTACAACCTAAAGCTTTCATAAGCATATTCTTTTTTGGATGACTTTTGGCTTCTTCCTCTGTTATTGTTCCATCTCTAACTAGTTTTTGCACATAACTATGATCATGTGTTAATTTTCTAATAAAATCTTTCCTAATTCGGTATGTTCTACTATCTCCAACATGCCCGATATAAACCTTATTATTATATATTAAACAAACTTCTAATGTAGTACCCATTCCTTCTAATTCTTTTTCAGTTGTTGATTTCTCATATACTATCATGTTAGCGTATTCCATTGCACTCTTTACTAAGTTCATAATATCTTCTTTTTCTTTAGGTGTTTCATCAAAATTTGATTTTATATAACTTAATGTTGTCGCTGTTGCAAGTCTACTTGCAACCTCTCCTCCATTGTAACCTCCCATTCCATCTGCCAATATAAAAACTTGAATTTGGTCTTCTGGTTTAGAAATATAATAAAAATCTTCATTTGTGTCTCTTTGCTTTCCAACATCTGTTTTTGCAAAAGCTTTCATTCAATTCTCCTTTTTGTTTTCGTTATTTTTTAAGTTCTTTCTTCTTAATTGTCCACATGCAGCATCAATATCTGATCCAAGTTCTCTTCTGATTGTTGCAACTATTCCATGGGCATTTAAATAATCTCTAAATTTTATAATATTTTCATTTGTACTTTTTGTAAATTCACCATTTTCAATTTTGTTTATAGGTATTAAATTTACATGACATAACATTCCTTTTAGAAGTCTTACAAGTTCTTTTGCATCTTCCAAATTATCATTATTATCTTTTGCAAGTGCATATTCAAAAGATATTCTTCTGTTTGTTACAGATATGTAATCTTTGCAAGCTTGAATTAGCTCCTCAATTGGATATGCATTATTTACTGGCATCATGCTACTGCGTTTTTTATTGTTTGTTGCATGAAGAGAAATTGAAAGTGTACAAGGAATATTTTCTTTTGCTAAGTCATATATTTTTGGAACTAACCCACTTGTCGAAACGCTTATATGCCTTGCCCCTATATTTAGTCCTTTTGGGTCATTTAAAATACGAATTGCCTTTACAACATTATCGTAGTTATCCAGAGGCTCTCCAATTCCCATAAATACTACATTTGATATTCTATCTTTAGTATCCTGTTCTACTGCTAAAATCTGTTCTACAATTTCTCCTGATGTAAGACTACGTGCAAATTCAATCCCAGTAGATGCACAGAATTTACACCCCATTTTACATCCAATTTGTGAAGAAACACATATTGTTTTTCCAAAATGATATTCCATTAAAACTGTTTCAATTGCATTCCCATCAAGAACGTCAAATAAGTATTTTATTGTTCCATCAGATGATTCTAATTTTTTCAAAATCTTAAAGTTACAAATTGAATATTTTTCCTTTAGCTTTTCTCTTAGGGAAATAGAAAGATTAGTCATTTCGTCGAAACTTTTTGCTTTTTGAACATATAACCAATCATAAATTTGCTGTGCCCTAAAAGGTTTCTCTTCAATAGATTTTAATTCTTCCTTAAGCTCTTCTAATGTATAATCTTTTATATTTTTCATAAAATATCTTCAATTCCTTTTTCCGTATATCATACTTATATCATAAAGCTGGTAATTTTTCAATAGTTTTAGAATAAAAGGTATATTGTTGATTGCAAAACACTGCAAATTACTGCACTAAAAAAATAAATAGCACTTTTTTAAAAAGTACTATTTATTTTTTTACTCTATTACTACATTGTTTTCTTTGTCAAGCGTTACCTTTGCAACTTTATTTTGAACCACTTTTCCATCTAATATTGCCTCTGCAATTTTATCTTCTACCATACTTTGAATTGTTCTTTTTAATGGACGAGCACCATAATTTATGTCTGTACCTTTTTCAATTACTAAGTCTTTTACTTTATCGTCTATTTCTATTTTTAAGTTTTGAGCTTCTAGTCTTTTTTGAACTTGTTTTAGCATAATGTCAACAATTTTTCTTAATTCATCTTTTTGTAATTTATGGAATACAATAATTTCGTCTATACGGTTAAGAAATTCTGGTCTGAATTGTTTTTTAAGTTCTGCTAAAACATCTTTTTTAGTTGATTCATATTCTTTACTTTCTTCTTTATTTTGACTTGAATTTGAATATTCTTTTGTAAATCCTAATGTCTTTTTATCTGTTATTAATCTTGCACCAACATTTGATGTCATTATAATAACTGTATTTTTGAAATTTACTGTCCTTCCGTTGTTATCTGTCAAACGTCCATCATCCAAAATTTGTAAAAGCATATTCATTACATCTGGATGAGCTTTTTCAATTTCATCAAATAGTATTACAGAATATGGATTTCTACGAATTTTTTCTGTTAATTGTCCTCCCTCATCATATCCAACATATCCTGGAGGTGCACCAATCAATTTTGCGACTGAATGAGGTTCCATATATTCAGACATATCAATTCTTATCATAGAATTTTCATTTCCAAATAAACATTCTGCAAGTGCCTTTGAGAGTTCTGTTTTACCAACACCTGTTGGTCCCAAGAATAAGAAAGAACCAATTGGACGATTTGGATCTTTAAGTCCAACTCTTCCTCTACGAACTGCTTTTGCAACAGCTTCAACTGCCTCATCTTGACCAATAACTCTTTTATGAAGTTCTTGTTCCAAATTCTTTAATTTTTCATTCTCAGTTTGTGTTATTTTTTTAACAGGAATTTTTGTCCAATTTGAAATTACTTCCGCAATATCTTCTTCTGTTAATGTAAGCATTTGCTTACTATTTTTATTTTGCCATTTTTCTTTTTCTTTTTTAAGTTTTACTTGAGCTTCATGTTGTTTATCACGAAGAGATGCTGCTTTTTCAAACTCCTGTGAACGAACTGCATCCTCCTTTTCTTTTTCGACTTTTTGTAAATTTTCTTCTAGCTTTTTCAAACTATCTGGTTCTGTATAAGTTTTCATTCTAATACGAGAAGCTGCTTCATCTATTAAGTCTATTGCTTTATCTGGCAAGAATCTATCATTTATGTATCTCACAGATAAATCAACTGCTGCTTTTATTGCTTCCTCAGAAATTTTTACATTGTGATGTGCTTCATATTTATCTCTTAATCCTTCAAGAATTTTAATTGTATCTTCTGCTGATGGCTCATTTATAGTAACAGGGCTAAATCTACGTTCTAGTGCACTATCTTTTTCAATATATTTTCTATATTCATTTAAAGTTGTTGCACCAATAAGTTGCAATTGACCTCTTGCAAGCATTGGTTTTAAAATGTTTGCAGCATCAACTGCACCTTCCGCAGAACCTGCTCCAACTATAGTATGGACTTCATCTATAAATAAAATTACATCTCCTGCTTTTATTGCTTCATTTAGACATTTTTTAATTCTTTCTTCGAAGTCTCCACGATATTTAGAACCAGCTACCATGCTAGAAATATCAATGCTTACGACTCTTTTATTTTTAAGTTGTTCTGGTACATCTCCTGAAACAATTTTTTCCGCTAGTCCTTCTACAACAGCTGTTTTACCAACACCAGGTTCACCAATTAAACATGGATTGTTTTTCATTCTTCTTGATAGAATTTCAATAACTCTATCTATTTCGTCCTTTCTTCCTATAACTGGGTCTAATTTTCCATTTAAAGCTTCTTTTGTTAAATCTGCACCATATTGGTTTAATGTAGGAGTTTGATTGTAGCTTCCAAATGTTTTTCCTTGTACTTTTCCATCTCCTGCTCCTTCTTCAGATTCATCTCCTTCATTTATAACTTTTACAATTTCATTATAAACTTTTTGAATATTAACATTTAGGTTAATCATAATTCTAACTGCAATACTATCTCCTTCACGTAAAATCCCTATAAGAAGATGTTCTGTTCCTATATAATCTGAACCTAAGCTCTTAGCCTGTATATATGCATTTTCTATAACTCTTTTAGTTCTTGGTGTAAATCCCTCTATTTCATCTATTGGTTCATCTCTGCCAACTAAAAGTTCAATTTGCTCTTCGATTTGTTCTGGAGTAATTCCTTGATTTTCTAAGACTTTACTTGCTACTCCAGAGCCTTCTTTTAAAAGACCATATAGTAAATGTTCTGTTCCAATATAGTTGTGTCCAAAGTCTAATGCTATATTATTTGCTTCATTTATTGCTTCTTCTGCTCTTTTTGTAAATTTATATGTCATAATAATCACCTTCCTTTTATTTTTCAGCTATTATCATCATAATAGCTTCTCTTCTTTTTGTTATTCTTTCTTGTGGCTCTAATTTTTTGCCTAAATATTTTTGCATGTTTGCAGGTTTTGTATAAAGCATAAGTTCCTTTACTTTGCTATCATTTAGTTCTGTTATAATTCCTAGATCTGTACCAAGTTTTACATCTGATAATAAATCTCTACATTCCTCAGAAGTTATCTTTCTTGCATTTGTTAAAGTTCCATATGCTCTATAAATTCTATCTTCTAGATCATTTGTATTTTTTGCCAAATATTTTCTAGCAAGTCTTTCTTGTTCTATTACTTGTTTTGTAATATTTTCTAGATTAGCAACTATCTCCTTTTCACTCATACCAAGTGTTTGGTTGTTTGAAATCTCATAAACGTCTGCTTTTGCTCTATTTTCTTCTCCATAAACATCTCTAATTGTCATACCAAAACTGTTTACTATTTTTAAAATTTTACCTAGATTTCCTGTCATTTTTAGAGCTGGTAAATGAACTATTACAGAAGCTTTTAATCCCGTTCCAACATCTGTTGGACATGCTGTTAAAAAGCCATATTGTTTGTTATAACTGAAGCCTAATAATTCATCTAGTTTTTCATCAATTTCAATAGCCAAGTTCATTGTGTTTTGAAGGTCTAATCCACTGGCAAATACTTGTAATCTTATATGATCTTCTGTATTTAACATTATGCATATATTTTCATCATCATTTATAAGTATTGCGCCTTCATTTAATCTATCTCTAACCATTTCTGAACTAATAAGATTTTTTTCAAATAAAACATTTTTTGTAATATCGTCCATATCTCTCATATACATAAATTTCAAGCCATATCCAATGCTTGGCGTTACAAACTTTATTTTGTCAAGTAATTTTTCCTTGTCATCTTTGCTCATTTTTCTTTCAAAGCAGAAATCTCTTACATTTCTTGCAAGTCTTATTCTAGAACTTATTACAATATCTGAATCTTTTCCATTTTCTAAATACCAACTCATATATTTATTCTTCCTTTCCTAGTTTTTTAATTTCGTCTCTTGTTTTTGCAGCATCTTCATAACGCTCTTCGGAAATTTCTTGTTTTAATCTTGCTTGCAATTCTTGCAATTTACTATTCGGTTTATTTTCTTTCTTTTTGTTTTCAATATTCTTATTTGTTTTTTCACTCTTGCTAGACAATGTTTTACTTGCTCTTCCAACATGACGATTGACTCCATGTATATTTTTAAGTAATGCATCTATTTGGTTTGAAAATGAATCGTAACATTCATCACATCCAAATTCCCCTGATTCTATAAAGTCTTCGTAACTACTTTTGCATTTATCGCAAAGTAATGTCTCTGGTTTCATTAAGCTTGGAATAAAGTCTTCCATAGCTGCTCCATCAAACATTCCACCTAAGAAGTTAGAGAAATTTATACTTGGCATACTAAATGCCATATCATCTATTCCTAACCTTCTAGCGCAATCACTACATAAATTCATTTGTTTTTTTACTCCATTTATAATTTGAGTATATTTAACATTTGCCTCATTTTTTCCACAATTTTGACACATCATAATAATCAACTCCTTTAATTTTTTATACTAAATTTACAAGCATATTTTTAAATATTCGTGCTCGCACTTCATCTTTTGTTTCTTTTGGCAACTTAAGTACATTGTCACTTGTTGCTACTTTAAGCAATTTTGCCTCTGTTTCATTTATCATTTTGTATGATAGGAAATTGCTAATAAAAATGTCTACTTCTTGCGCTGTTATTGTATTTCCAATGCTGTTTATAATATGCATAAAGTAGTTGCTTTTAGTAACATTTACTTTTTTTATGCTTATGTGACCTCCACCGCCTCTTTTGCTCTCTACATAATAACCCTGTGATGGTTTAAATCGTGTGGCTATTACATAATTTATTTGTGAAGGAACGCAATTGAAATGTTCTGCAAGGTCATTTCTTTGAATTTCAATTTCATCTTCTTCATCAAATAAATCTTTTATAAATTCTTCTATCATGTCTGACATTCGCATTTTTCTATCACCTCTTTTATTTTTCATTTATTTTATATTGACTTTGACTTTCTTTGACTTTTCAATTATATTATACTACCCTTTTTTAAAAAGTCAACACTTTTTTTAAATTTTTCAAAAAAAAACAGGAAGTTTTTCAAAACTTCCTGTTATTTTTTCCTTGTTATTGCAAGTCCATCTCCAACTTCTATAATTTGTGTATCTAGACTTGGATCTTGTGTAACTTTTGCAACATATTCTCTTAAATTATTTACTGCAGTTCGTTGCTTATGTTTATTGTATCCTCCAAACACATATCCTTTATATAGAATATTATCTGCAAAAATTATTCCTTTTTCAGATAGCATCCTTAATGATTCTTTTAAAAAAAATGGATATTTCCCTTTTGCAGCATCAATAAAAATTATGTCATATTTTTTATTTAAAGTTGGCAGAATATCAACTGCGTCTCCCTCTAAGATGTTAATTTTATCTTCTACTCCAACTTTTTTTATGTTTTGTCTTGCCTCTTTTATTCTTTCTTCATCTCGCTCTATTGTGTCTATTTGCCCTTTTTCATCAAGATATTCAGAAAAGCACATTGCAGAATATCCTACAGCTGTTCCAATTTCCAATATATTTTTAGGTTTATTTTTTTTTAAAATTTTAGAAATAACATCTAAGGTATCATCCATAATAATTGGAATATGTTCTTCTAAAGCCTTTTGTTTTATCCCTGCTAACTCTTTTTTATTCATTTTATCTTTCTTCTTCCTCATTGTTTTGTTTTTTGGCTTTTTCCACTGTTATTTTTCTAGGTGACTTCATTCTGTTTTCTATCCAAATTTTAAAATATTTTTTATATTTTAAAAATTCCTCATTTGAAGATAGCTTGTTGATTATATCTTTCTCACTAAATCCTTCTTGAATTGCTCTTTGAATGCAATATTGTATTTCTTTTCTGCATTTCGTATCACTTTTTTGACTTAATTCTTGCATTTTTCTTTCATGGTTTAGATATTTTGCTGTATTTTTTGCAGACAACCCTGGAATTATATTTTTTCCTACTCTTCTCATATTTACACCATCCATTATTATGATTTTCTTGCTTCTCTTTCTCTTGTTTTTGTATCTAAAATTTTCTTTCTTAATCTAATATTCTTTGGTGTTACCTCAACAAGCTCGTCTTCAGCAATAAACTCTATTGCTTTTTCTAGTGACATTTGAAGTGGTGGTACTAAACGAAGTGCATCATCTGAACCAGATGCTCTTGTGTTAGTTAAGTGTTTTTCTTTACATACATTTATAGAAATATCTTCATTTCTTGAATTTATTCCAACAATCATTCCTTCATAAACATCAACACCTGCACCAATTAGTAGTTCCCCTCTTTCTTGCGCATTGTATAATCCATAAGTAACTGATGTTCCTTGTTCAAATGCTACTAGAACTCCTCTTGTTCTTGCTTGAATTTCTCCTTTATATGGCTCATAACAATCAAATATTGAGTTCATTGTTCCTACGCCTTTTGTGTCTGTTAAGAATTCTGTTCTGTATCCGATTATTCCACGAGCTGGAATTTTAAATTCAACTTTTGTATGTCCCGATTCTGCTGGTTCCATGTTAACCATTTCGCCTTTGCGACGACCTAATTTTTCTATAACAGTACCTATACAGTCATCTGGAACATTTACTACTAGTCGTTCTATTGGTTCGCATTTTACTCCATCTATTTCTTTGAAAATAACCTTTGGACGAGATACTAGAAGTTCAAAGCCTTCTCTCCTCATGGTTTCGATAAGTACAGATAAGTGAAGTTCTCCACGTCCACATACTTCGAAGCTATCTGCTGAGTCTGTTTCTTTTACTCTAAGGCTAACATTTCTTTCAAGTTCTTTGAATAATCTATCTCTAATGTGTCTTGATGTAATATATTGTCCTTCCTTACCTGCAAAAGGTCCATTATTTACACTAAATGTCATAGAAACTGTTGGCTCATCTATATCTACAAATGGTATTTTTTCTGGATTATTTATATCACATATTGTATCTCCAATGTTAATATCTGCAACTCCAGATAAAGCTACGATATCTCCAGCTCCCACCTCACCAACTTCTACTCTTTTTAATCCTTGGAATGTAAACAATTTTGCAACTTTTCCTTGTTCATTTTTATCTGTTTTGCAAATAGCAATTGGCATACCAGATTTTACAGTTCCTCTTTCAATTCTTCCTATTGCTATTCTACCAAGATAGTCATCATAATCTATGTTTGAAACAAGCATTTGAGCAGGTCCATCTACTTCACATTTAGGTGGATTAATGTATTTTATAATTGTATCAAATATACAACTTACATTGTCACTTTCTTCATCTAAATTCATTTTTGCTATTCCATTTTTCGCTGATGCATAAACTACTGGAAAGTCAAGTTGATCATCATTTGCATTAAGTTCAATAAATAATTCAAGAACCTGGTCTACAACTTTTGTAGGATTTGAACCTGGTCTATCTATTTTGTTTATAATTACTATTGGTTTTAAATTTAACGCTAAAGATTTTTTTAAAACCTCTCTTGTTTGAGGCATTGGACCTTCAAAAGCATCTACTAATAGTAGAACACCATCAACTGTTTTTAAAACACGCTCTACTTCTCCTCCAAAGTCAGCATGACCTGGAGTATCTACAATATTTATTTTTACACCATTATACATTACAGATGTATTTTTGGAAAGTATTGTAATCCCTCTTTCCTTTTCCAAATCATTTGAATCCATTACACGCTCTGCAACTTGTTCATTGTCCCTAAATACATGACTTTGTTTTAGTAAAGCATCAACAAGTGTCGTTTTTCCATGGTCTACATGTGCTATTATTGCTACATTTCTTATTTTATCGTTTATCATTTTTACTCCTCCTCTTTATAAGTTCACAAATTTTGATTTTAAAAAGCAATTTTATATAAAAGTTCTTCAACTATAGCTTTCATTATTATATAAAAATTAGTGATTAAATCACTAATTTTTATATTTCTTCTTTATATTCATTTGAAGTTCCTTCTAATTCTTTTATTGAAAGTTCAATTCTTTGTTCTCTGGCATTCATACCAATTATTTTGGCATTAACATGTTGTCCCTGTTTTAATTCATCTTCTGATTTAGCAATTTTCTTTTCTGAGATTTGTGAAATGTGTATTAAACCTTCAATTCCAGGCTCTAGTTCCGCAAAAGCTCCAAAAGGCATAAGTTTTACTATTTTCACCTTTACAACATCTCCAACATGATATTTTACTTCAGCTTTATTCCATGGATTTGGTCCTTTGTCTCCATAACCAAGTTTTATACGTTTATGTTCTTTGTCTACGTCTATAACATTAACTTTTATTTCTTGCCCTTGTTTTAAAATATCATTTAAGTTAATATTTCTATCCCAAGAAATTTCTGAAACATGTAGTAAGCCTTGAACCCCACCAATATCCACAAATGCTCCATACGAACTTAAGCTAGAAACTACTCCAGTATATTCTTTTCCAACTTCAATATTTTGCCAAAATTCTTCTTTCTTTGCCTTTTTTTCTTCATCTAAAACACTTTTAATTGAGCCAATAACTTTATGTTCCTTTGTGTTATACTCTGTTATTCTAAATTTTATATTTTTACCAATATAGTTTTTATAGTCTTCTCCTCGTGAAATTCCAGATAACGAAAGCGGAATAAATACTCTTGTTTCATATACATTTACAACCAAGCCTTTTTCATTTGCCTGACTTACTGTTGCCTCTATGATTCTATTTTCTTTAACTATTTTATCTAATTCTTTATGTGCCTCTCTATTTTTTGCTCTTTTATAAGACATTAAAACATTTCCTAAACCATCATTTAATTTAAGAATATCTGCTGTAATTGTATCTCCTATTTTAAATTCATCATTAGGATTCGCATTTTCGTCATCACTATATTCTTTTTTAGGTATAATTCCATCTGCTTTATAGTTAATATCTACAAAAGTTTCTCCTTTTTCTGTAATTCCAATTACTTTTCCTGTAACTGTTTTTTCTAATTTTGTATCTTTTAAAGATTGATTATATAGTTCTTCAAAAGATTGCTCTTTTTCATTATCCATTTTTTATTGCTTATTCCTTTCTTTCTCTCCATAATAAAGCTATTATATTATATAGCAAAGGATTTTTATTGTCAACATAAATTTGCCAATTTCTTAAAGTATTTATGATTAATTTTTGATAAAATCTTATGTATTAATTTTTGAAAATGTCCCAAACATAATGTTCATAATTTTTCTATATTTTCAATAATTAAAATTCCATCATTATTTATAAATC
>OCTW011605478.1_pt1 | contig 48602 bp, 26 predicted proteins | sample 1539671 | NCBI WGS metagenome assembly OCTW01 (sample SAMN02144230, study PRJEB22623) | gut metagenome | biome: sheep rumen | host: Ovis aries | place: New Zealand
TGTCGAAGCTTGTGTTGATGCTTCTGTACTTGCTTCTGTTGAAGCTACTGTAGATGCTTCTGTACTTGCTTCTGTTGAAGCCTCTGTGCTTGCCTCTGTACTAGCTATGGTTGACGCTTCTGTTGAAGCTGCTGTTGATGCCTCTGTACTTGCTTCTGTTGATGCCTGTGTTGAAGCCTCTGTGCTAGCCTCTGTTGATGCTACTGTAGATGCCTCCGTACTTGCTTCGGTTGATGCCTCTGTACTAGCCTCTGTCGAAGCCTGTGTTGAAGCCTCTGTGCTAGCTTCTGTACTAGCTATAGTTGACGCTTCTGTACTAGCCTCTGTGCTTGCTTCTGTTGAAGCTACTGTAGATGCTTCTGTACTTGCTTCGGTTGAAGCTTGTGTTGATGCTTCTGTACTTGCCTCTGTTGATGCCTCAGTGCTTGCCTCTAGTGAAGCTTGTGTTGATGCCTCTGTACTTGCCTCTGTCGAAGCCTGTGTTGATGCCTCTGTACTTGCTTCTGTTGAAGCCTGTGTTGATGCCTCTGTGCTTGCTTCTGTACTAGCTTCTGTTGAAGCTGCTGTAGATGCCTCTGTGCTAGCTTCTGTACTTGCTATAGTTGACGCTTCTGTACTAGCCTCTGTGCTAGCTTCTGTTGAAGCCTCTGTGCTTGCCTCTAATGAAGCTTGTGTTGATGCCTCTGTACTAGCCTCTAATGAAGCTTGTGTAGATGCTTCAGTGCTTGCCTCTGTTGAAGCTGCTGTAGATGCTTCTGTACTTGCCTCTAATGAAGCCTGTGTAGATGCTTCCGTACTTGCCTCTGTTGAAGCTACTGTAGATGCTTCTGTACTAGCCTCTGTTGAAGCTTGTGTTGAAGCCTCTGTGCTTGCCTCTAATGAAGCTTGTGTTGATGCCTCTGTGCTTGCTTCTGTTGAAGCTTGTGTTGAAGCCTCTGTACTAGCTTCTGTTGAAGTTTCTGTGCTTGCCTCTGTCGAAGCTTGTGTTGAAGCCTCTGTGCTTGCCTCTAATGAAGCTTGTGTTGAAGCCTCTGTGCTTGCCTCTGTCGAAGCCTGCGTTGATGCCTCTGTACTTGCTTCTGTACTTGCCTCTGTTGAAGCTTGTGTTGATGCCTCTGTGCTTGCCTCTAGTGAAGCTTGTGTTGAAGCCTCTGTACTAGCTTCTGTTGAAGCTTCTGTGCTTGCCTCTGTTGAAGCTTGTGTTGATGCCTCTGTACTAGCCTCTAATGAAGCTTGTGTTGACGCTTCTGTTGAAGCTGCTGTTGATGCTTCTGTACTTGCCTCTGTTGAAGCCTGTGTTGATGCCTCTGTGCTTGCCTCTGTCGAAGCCTGTGTTGATGCCTCTAATGAAGCTTGTGTAGATGCTTCTGTACTTGCCTCTAATGAAGCTTGTGTAGATGCTTCTGTACTTGCCTCTGTTGAAGCTACCATAGATGCCTCTGTACTAGCTTCTGTTGAAACTGCTGTAGATGCTTCTGTACTTGCCTCTGTTGAAGCTACCATAGATGCCTCTGTACTAGCTTCTGTTGAAGCTGCTGTAGATGCTTCCGTGCTTGCTTCTGTTGAAGCTTGTGTTGAAGCCTCTGTGCTTGCCTCTGTTGAAGCTTGTGTTGATGCCTCTGTACTAGCTTCTGTTGAAGCCTGAGTTGAAGCTTCTGTACTAGCTTCTGTTGAAGCCTGTGTTGATGCTTCAGTACTAGCTTCTAATGAAGCCTGTGTTGAAGCCTCTGTGCTTGCCTCTGTTGAAGCTTGTGTTGATGCCTCTGTGCTGGCTTCTGTTGAAGCTTGTGTAGATGCTTCCGTGCTAGCCTCTGTCGAAGCTTGTGTAGATGCTTCTGTACTTGCCTCTAATGAAGCTTGTGTTGAAGCCTCTGTACTTGCTTCTAATGAAGCCTGTGTTGAAGCCTCTGTACTTGCTTCTAATGAAGCCTGTGTTGATGCCTCTGTGCTTGCCTCTAGTGAAGCTTGTGTTGATGCCTCTGTGCTTGCCTCTAGTGAAGCTTGTGTTGATGCCTCTGTGCTGGCTTCTGTCGAAGCCTGTGTTGATGCCTCTGTACTAGCTTCTAATGATGCTTGTGTTGATGCCTCTGTACTAGCCTCTGTTGAAGCCTGTGTTGATGCCTCTGTACTTGCTTCTGTACTAGCTACAGTTGAAGCTTCCGTTGAAGCTTGTGTTGATGCTTCTGTACTTGCCTCTGTTGAAGCCTGTGTTGATGCCTCTGTACTTGCTTCTAATGATGCTTGTGTTGATGCCTCTGTACTAGCCTCTGTTGAAGCTTGTGTTGATGCCTCTGTACTTGCTTCTGTACTAGCTATAGTTGAAGCTTCCGTTGAAGCTACTGTAGATGCCTCTGTACTAGCTTCTGTTGAAGCCTGTGTTGAAGCCTCTGTACTTGCTTCTGTTGAAGCTTGTGTTGATGCCTCTGTGCTTGCTTCTGTTGAAGCTACTGTAGATGCTTCTGTACTTGCCTCTGTCGAAGCTTGTGTTGAAGCTGCTGTAGATGCTTCTGTACTTGCCTCTGTTGAAGCCTGTGTTGATGCTTCTGTACTTGCCTCTGTTGAAGCCTGTGTTGATGCCTCTGTGCTTGCCTCTAATGAAGCTTGTGTTGATGCTTCCGTGCTAGCTTCTAATGAAGCCTGAGTTGAAGCCTCTGTGCTGGCCTCTGTTGAAGCCTGAGTTGAAGCTTCTGTACTTGCTTCCAATGATGCCTGTGTTGAAGCCTCAGTACTTGCTTCTAATGAAGCCTGTGTTGATGCTTCAGTACTAGCTTCTAATGAAGCCTGAGTTGATGCCTCTGTGCTTGCTTCTGTTGATGCCTGTGTAGAAGCTTCTGTACTTGCCTCTGTTGAAGCTTGTGTTGATGCCTCTGTACTTGCTTCTGTGCTAGCTTCCATACTAGCTATAGTTGAAGCTTCTGTTGAAGCCTGTGTTGATGCCTCTGTACTAGCTTCTAATGAAGCCTGAGTTGATGCTTCAGTACTTGCTTCTAATGAAGCTTGTGTGCTAGCTTCAGTACTAGCTTCTGTTGATGCTTGTGTAGACGCCTCAGTACTTGCTTCTAATGAAGCCTGTGTTGAAGCCTCCGTGCTTGCCTCTGTTGAAGCCTGTGTTGATGCTTCTGTACTTGCCTCTGTTGATGCTTGTGTAGACGCCTCAGTACTAGCTTCTAATGAAGCCTGTGTTGATGCTTCTGTACTTGCTTCAGTTGAAGCTTGTGTTGATGCCTCTGTACTTGCTTCTGTTGAAGCTACTGTTGATGCCTCTGTACTTGCTTCTGTTGAAGCTACTGTAGATGCTTCTGTACTTGCCTCTGTTGAAGCCTGTGTTGATGCTTCTGTACTTGCCTCTAATGATGCTTGTGTTGAAGCTACTGTTGATGCCTCTGTACTAGCCTCTGTTGAAGCCTCAGCTGATGCACTATTTGATGCTATAGTAGAAGCTTCTGTACTTGTTTCTTCTGATAATGAAGCTGCTGTACTTGCTGCTGTGCTTGCTTCTTCTGATAATGAAGCTGCTTCACTTGCTGCTGTACTTGCTTCCTCTGATAATGAAGCTACTGTTGATGCTTCTGTACTTTCTGTCGCAGATGTTGAAGCTGCCTCGCTTGCTGCTTCACTTGCTGCTTCTGATAACGAATTTATTGTACTTTCATTAGCAGACTCAGATATCGCTGTTGATACTTCTTCTGATAATGAAGTTGCTGTACTTGCTGCTGTACTTGCCTCTTCTGATAATGAAGCTAATGTACTTGCCTCTGTTGATACTTCCTCTGATAATGAGGCTGCTGTACTTGCTGCTGTTGAAGTCTCTTCTGATAATGAAGCTGCTTCGCTTGCTGCTGTGCTTGCCTCTGCTGATAGTGATGTTGATGTGCTTTCAACACCAGTTGCCTCTTCGCTTGCTACTAATGATGTAGAAGCCGAATCGCTTGCTACTGTGCTTGCTTCTGTTGAAGCTGTAGCTGATTCACTTGCTACTGTGCTTGCTGATGCAGAAGCTGATGCAGAATCACTTGCTACTGCACTTGCTGATGCAGAAGCTGATGCAGAATCACTTGCTACTGTGCTTGCCTCTGTTGATGTAGCTGCTGATGCACTATCACTTGCTGAAGTTGATCCAGACAATGAAGCAGACATACTTGCATATGCAGATGCGCTTGTTGATTGTGAAGAAGAAGCTGATGTAGATGCTGACGCAGAACTTGCTGCGCTAGCAGATCTCGAATCACTAATAGATTCACTTTGACTTGCCAATTCACTTGTTCCTGTCTTATAAGAATCATCAACAGCCTTGAATTCAGCATTAGCAATTCTATCATATCTAACGCCGGAGCCAACTACAATTCCTCCTGTGTAACCCCATTTTCCAAAAATCCACCAGTTATTTTGTGGCGCAAAAAATGTAATATTGTTACCACGTTTTTCTTCATCCCAATATGCTCCATCAAGGTACGCTTTCTCACCATCAATTAGAATCTGAACATGATCATCATTTGCGGTTTTTCCTACATATTGTATTGGCTTACCATTGTATAATACTTCATAATAAGAATTCCCATACTCATATACAAGGTTACCATTAATAAATACTTTATTACCAGAATTAACATTATAATCAACGAATGTAGCGCCCTTGATTATACCATCTTCTGTATAATAACCAGACATATCAACATAAATTGAACCGTCCTCATCTTCTGTAACTACTTCTCCATCTACTACAAATGAGTTTACAGAATAATTATTCTCACTCGAATTATCTACAACATCATGATCATAGTAGATTGTATATGTATCACTTGTTTCATTATATACAAGAATATTACCCTTATCTGTCTGATAAGCTTTCTCATCTTCGCCGAGATTACTTAGAACACCCATCATTGTCTCAGCATCTTCTTGTCCAAATGTCTCTGCTGTACTATCAAATACTGCTTGGGACTGGCTTTCTAATTCACTAAGAGATTGAGACATACTTGCATCAGTCTGGGACGCAATATCACTTGCCATCTCAGACTCAGATTCTACAGTAGATGCAGAATCACTTACATATTCACTAGCAGACTCTGATGCAGATTCCAGATACTCAACATCTATTTGAGATTCAGAACCCATCTCAGATTCTTCTAATTCTGCTGCAAATACCACATCTGCCTCAGGAATAGCGCTTGCACCTCCGGCAACAATACCTGCTGCAACAACTCCTTTTAACATACCCTTCATCTTGTTCTTCTTCTTCATTATATTTACCCCTTTTCTTAAAATATAACTTTCTATGGTTTGTATTATAACACGATATCTAATCAAAATGTGCCTTTAACCCTTGATAAATCGTGCTTTATGGACATTTCGTAACAATTTACAATGAAAAAACTCAAAAAAAGACATAATAAGGCAAAAGGCACAAAGTTTTTTCGCGACACTAGGTAAATAACAGACTTATTCGAGTAATTGTCTTTTATACTCAGCATTATATTATATCTTGTTTTAATTTATATATGCTTTTTATACTCGTATTATTCCCAACGTCTGTTATATCTCATAAGCGTATTAAATCAATCACTGTCCATTGTACTTTCTTTCCCCTAACTATCCCTATACTACTTCACACACAAAAACCCCAGCCATAGGGCCAGGGTTTTCACTATCACAAGTTTTATTATAATCTACTTAGTCTTTACACTGCTACTGTTAACCGGGAATGTAAAGTATGTATCAGAATATGGTTCATTCTCCAGTGTGAAATGCCACCATTCTTCTGCTAATGGCTTAAACCCGTGAGAAAGCATTGCCTCTCTAAGAATCATTCTATTATTGTATTGTTCATCAGTGATTCCTCTAAAGTCTGGATGGCTCAGTTCACCAAAGTAATCAAATGTTCCACCCATATCTAATTCTTTCTCTGTATTCATATCAAATAAAGTAAGATCTACTGTACTTCCTCTACTATGACCTGAATGTTCTGCTATGTAACCCTGTGGGAACAGTACATCTTTCTGTAACTCAGGATAGAAATATTGCTTCATCCTTACATCATTAGGATTCTTAGACCAATTAACGAAATTAGTTACAGCTTTCTGCGGTCTGTAAGCATCGTATATCTTAAGCCTATATCCTTTGGATATTACATAGTCACTTACTTCCTTAAGCTTTGCAGCTGCTTCTTTCGTAAGAAGAGCTACAGGCTGTTCGTAACCATCTATCCTATCTCCCACAAAATTATAAGTTGAATAATATCTAATCTCTAAAATTACATCTGGTACCGCTTCGCTTACAAGCACAAAGTCCGATGAATCATCAGATAACTTCACCCCGTCCTCAGTAACTGTTGTGGATTGACCACATCCCACAAGACATCCAATAGCAAGAATTGCTATTGTAAGAAATGCAAATAATTTCAAATGCTTTCTTTTTCTCATCTAAAGTTCCCCTTTCAATATAATCAAACTATCTATCCAAATTGTTTCTTTACAAGATTAGACTTAATCACTTCACATAGAACGTCAGCATTAATTGGCTTAGACAAATGTGCATTCATACCAGCCCTTAGAGAATTAATCTTATCTCTCTCAAAAGCATTTGCAGAAAGCGCAATTATTGGTATTTCGCTTCCTCCACGAATCTTATTACGTATAATTCTTGTCGCCTCATATCCATCCATAACAGGCATCTGAATATCCATAAGAATCAAATCGTATGTATCCACACCTTTGCGCTTCAGTCTCTTAACAGCAACAGCTCCGTTTTCTGCCGCATCTACAGTCATGCCTGACTCATTAAGAATCTCCGTTGTAATTTCACTGTTAAGCTCATTATCTTCTACAACCAGTACCCTCTTTCCTTCCAGAGAAACTTCTGACGAAGAAGACATCATTTCTCCGTTCTCATCTGTATCGCTTACAATTCTAAAAGGCAGTGTAATAATAAATGTTGAACCCTTCCCAACTTCACTTTCTACTTCTATTTCACCTTGCAGACTATCTACAAGTCTCTTAGTAATTGCAAGGCCAAGACCAAGACCTTCGCTTTTATTAGATACAGTCCTCTCCCTGGTAAAGTCCTCAAACATATGCTTCTTATATTCTTCACTAATACCCACTCCATTATCTTTAATAATGAAACGATACTTGTATCTATCTGCGTATTTTTGTTTTGTCTGCTCTATTGTAAATGTTACTTTTCCTCCTTCAGGAGTATATTTTACCGCATTCGTAAGCACATTTACCATAATCTGATTAACATGAGAAATATCTGCCATTACTACTGGGGCATCAATATCGAATTTCGTAATATAACTAATATTCTTCGACGTCGCAAGATACTTTATCATGGAGTTAACGTCTTCAGATGCAGATACCAGATCAACTTTCTCTTCAACAATCTCAAGATGGCCACTTTCAATATTACTCATATCAAGTACGTCATTAACAAGACGGAGTAAATGTTCACTTGCATTATTAATCTTATCAAGGCAGTCTCTTACCCGTTCTTTGTCATTCATATTCTTAGAAGCGATATCGCCAAATCCCTTTATTACATTAAGTGGTGTTCTCATATCATGACTTACATTAAAGAGAAATGTTGATTTAGCATTGTTAGCTTTCTCTGCATTATGAAGAGCCTCGGATAACTGTTGCTGATATCTATTTCTATCAGTTACTTCTTTATTAATATTAGTAGACGCAATTATTATATGGTTTTTGTTCTTTGAAGGCCGTACTACTTCAACTCTGTAGAATGTTGGCTTCCCTTGTATAATAAGTCTATATTCTAATGATTTGAATTCGTCGAATCCCAGCTTGCCAAGAAGTACCTCTTTATTAGTAAGAACTAACATTTTCTCAATATCATCTTTATAGCATACTCTTTTAAGATTCTCTGCGCATTCATCAAAGAAATTATTACCTGATGTATCAAGTGCAAGTCTTCTAAACTCTCCCGATACGTTGAATTCTATATATCTATCATTATCAAGATTAATGTAATATATAACATCGTATTTCTTACTCAGCACAGAAGCAATAGACATATATCGCACATTTTCCTTATATGCACTCTCCATCTTCGTCTGTTCCTGCTGTTGTTGTAAATGCACAATATTAGTAATGTCCTGATGAAAGCCCATGAATCTAAGACCCTCGGTAAATGTTCTGTCAACATTACCTCCACATCTTACATATATAGTTCCATACAAAGGATGATTCCAAGGATATTGCACCTCAGCATGATTTCCTAGCTTCATCTTATTAATAGTTTCATCAATAACATCTAGATGCTTCTTATCGATGTTAGAATACCACCTATCATATACCTCCTCTGGTGTCAGATCATCACTTTCATCGGAAGAATAACCAAGAAGCATAAGCATATTATCATCAGCATACATCCTTGGTTCTTTGCCCTCAATCAAATCAATGTACCAAAGACCCATATTCGAATCGTTAAGTATACTGTCCTTAATCTCGCAAGAATTAAAATCTTTCATATCTACCCCTTTTTTTATAAGAATCTGGCAAGTGTCTTCTTGAGTTTATCTATCTCAATTGGTTTTGCCACATGATCATCCATTCCAACCTTAATTGATTTTGCTCTGTCTTCTTCAAAAGCATTTGCTGACAAAGCAATAATAGGAATATGTCTCTTACTACAGAATCCTCTTATATACTTAGTTGCCTCATATCCGTCCATAACAGGCATTCTTATATCCATTAGTATATAATCATAGTATTCTTCACCATATCTCTTAACCATATCAATGGCTTCTCTTCCTTCTCTTGCCTCTTCTACTTCGAAACCATCTTCTTTAAGGATATCCACTGCAATTTCTCTGTTAAGGTCATTATCTTCAACAAGAAGTATTCTCTTACCTTCGAAATCATATTCCACATCTGTAGCAAATTCATCATCTCTTATAGAGTCTTTTCCAATCTTTTCGAATGGTAAAGTTATTGTAAATGTTGAACCAACATTTTCCTCACTTTCAACTTCGATAGTACCATTCATAAGGTCAATTATTTTCTTGCAAAGAGGAAGTCCAAGACCTGTTCCCTGAATTCCACTCTTAGAGGCCGATTCTTCACGGGAGAAATTCTCGAACATATGACCCAGGAATTCTTTGGACATACCAAAGCCATTATCACTAACTTCTATCTCATATAAACCATAATCTTCTTTGTCGTATTCTAGTTGTCTTACATTTGTTGTAACTTCTCCACCATTCTGGGTATATTTAATAGCATTACCAATAATATTAACAAGAACTTCGTTAATCCTTGTTCTATCTAAAGTAACATACTCGTCCTTTATATAATTAATATTATATCTAAAATCAATATCCTTATCCCTTGCTAATTCCTCAAGCATTGGAAGCACATCTTTGCCGAAATTATACATATCGGCTTTGTCCTCGGCAAGAACAACCTTACCACTCTCAATACGACTCATATCAAGAATCTGATTAATAAGATCAAGAAGTACTTTGCTAGATTCCTGAGTCTTATTAAGAGCATCTATAGCCCTGTCTCTATCATCAATATTCTTAAGAGCGATATTAGTAAATCCCATAATGGCATTCATAGGTGTTCTAATATCATGACTCATATTGAATAAGAATAGCGTCTTGGCTCTGCTTACTTCTTCTGCCATCCGTCTGGCATCCTCAAGAATCTCCTGACGTTTTAACTCTTCTTTCATCTCATCATCAACATCATGGAAACCTGCGATAATGCCACGAAGTTTGTCATCCACCTTATCTGCAATAAACTTAATCTGATAATAGCGAATTTCATCATCAACATTTATTCTGAAGTTAAGAAAATAAACAGGCTTCTCAGATAATTTCTTTACGAGATTATCTGTATCCACTTCCTGTAAGAACTTCTCTCTGTCTTCCGGCACAACGAAAATATTAGAATATTCCTTAATTCTGATTCTAAATCCTACTCCCTTGGCCCAATCAGGTATCCTGTTATAGAAAATAGGGCTCGTTCTGTAGAAGGTCTCGAAGAAGTCGTTCTCTACATCAATATAAGACACACAATCGAAATCCTGGGTTAGACCTGCAATAAATTGAAGTTGTCTTGCATCTTCTAATTCCTTAGCAATTTCTTCTCTATGCTGTTCTGCTTTAACTACTTCATCAATATTTCTTGCACCAATTACTACCGTTCTATTAACTTCATCATACTGAGCCATGTTAACTTCGTACCAGCTATCAACTCCAACAAGCTTAAACCTGATAGAATATATGTCGCGCTCTCTTAGACACTTAACTATAGTATCCGCATTCATCTCCCTTATAAATGCTTCACGATAATCCTTCTCAACGAATCTGTCTGCAAAGAACACAACTAGCGTACCATATTCCTTTACACTATGTTCAAAGTTCATGTAAGTATTATATCTTTCACTTATTCTATACCTGTCCATATCACCGGTATCAAGATTAAGAGTTGCAAGCATAACATATTCAGATGTCATAGCCTCTATAATAGACTGAAGCATTGATGTCCGCTTTCTGATGTTATTCTCTTCCCTAAGTTTCTCCAGTTCCAGCTCTGTTCTCATCTCAGAGTCTACATTTCTAAATCCAAGTAAGAATCTTCTTGCATCTCTATCTTGTAATCTAACGAACTTAGCCCTGTAATAAAGCTCCTCATTATTTTTACTTATTATTCTATATGAAATTGCAAAAGATATATTCTCCTGTAGTTTCTGCCATACATTTTCCAGACGAAACTTATTGTAATTTTCTTCTCTGTCTTCATCTATCATATATTGATTGGCAGCTTCAAGCATCCTGTCTGTGTACTTCTTCTCTCCTTCAACATGTTCGAATATCTTCTTATATGCCTCACTTACACGAACGCTTTTGATAGTATCATTGTCAACATCAACAATAAACACCCCTTCGTAATCCTCTGTTAGTCCGCTAACAAGTGCATCCCTTCGCTGCTTCCTCAGGAAATCTTTCTGTTGATTCTTAAAATGCACTTCAATAATGAGATTGGCAAATACCAGTGTAAGGGCTATTGATACACCTACACATAGGAAAGGATATCCTGTAATTGTCTGCAAAATATCAGAAACAATTATAGGCAGAGCAAATATAATAACTGACCAGTTTCTCTTCCTTTCATCCTTGTCCTTAGTACGAATAATACGAATAAATGCAAGTATAGAAGCACCAATAATATAAATATACGTAGAATACTGTATAAATATGTAATATGGTCCTCTAACTACTCCAAGCTCTGTAATTGTATATGCAATTCCATTAAATGGACTTATCAAAACAAGTGCCACCGCTATAATCGCAGGTAGACATGCTAGTACCATAAATATTTTCTTACTAAATAGTCTTGAATGAAATATTTTCTGACAATATAGAAACCAGAATAAAGCTGCAAGAATATATGCTATATATCTTAAAATATTAACAAAATATGACAAGCCAATGTATTCCGTTGGAGACCATGTAAATATAGCATTAATGAGATCCACATCCACAACAATGCCATAGCATACATTAACAGCAAGAATATATCTGCTTGTCTTAAATTGCTCACGCTTAATAAACCTAATAGTATATATAAATAATACTGTTAGTATAAGAATACAAAATAGAAATAATTCAACGCAAATCAACAACCCTGTGTTGTTTAATTCTGTCATAACCTTCACCCAACTAGTTAAATACTAGAAACCCCTTATCTTTAATATTTTACCCCAATTTACTAGATTTAGCAAAGTTTATTTATTATATCTTCAGCAATTCGCCTTCTCGAAGCCCCGTTATCCATGGCACATTTTAAAATATATGAATGAGCTTCGTCTTCCGTCATACCCTTCTGTTCCATCAGAAGAAGCTTTGCCCTGTTAACAAGACGTATCTCTTCCATCTTCTCTTCAAGAGTCAAGGTCTTCTTCTCTAACTTATGCATTCTACTTTGAACAGCAGCAAGATAACGTATAGCCTTATCAAGTCTGCCATCTATCATATCCTTTGTGATAGCAAGAATACCCTTGTCTGTCACATTTTCGAGAACATCTTCATACACCTCGCGAGGAGACACGAATAATACCGATGCATTACATTTATCAGTTGCATCAAATGCGAATTCAATACCGGATTCATCCTGCAAAGGAGCATTAATAACAATAATGTCATAATATTTCTCAAGAATACTTCTTCTTGCAAGAGCCACACTCTTCTTAATATCAATAGTCACAAATCCAGTAAGATATTTCTTAATCTTAGAATTAAACTGTTCCGAAGAAGATACAATCAGAATAGAATGATATATATCTGATTTTCTGGACATATTAATCCTCCTAGCCTAGTGTATATTCGTCTATTATGCCCTTTGGAACTATTGAGTTGACAAATTCGCTATCTATAGCAAGTTTGCTCGCCTCTTTCATTGAACTTGGAAGAAGAAGCGCTGATTCAGACTTCTCCTCAGGCAGACTAAGCTTATTGTTAATCCCCAAAAGTCCAGCTCTAATAAGAAGAGCATATACAAGATAAGGATTGCATGAAGCATCAGGTGAACGCAGTTCAACCTTAGTTCTGCCATTGTAAGTCTCAATATATATAAGTTCTGCTTCACCAGCGCTAGACCAGTTGACCTTGTCTGGCGCAGTATTATTACCAAGTCTAGAATAGGATGCTTCTGATGGATTTAAGAAGATTGTAATCTCTCTAATCTTATCAATAATACCAGCTGCAGCATATGTTACAACATCATTACCATCCTTATCTACAGCATAGATATTGATATGATAACCATTACCCGGCTTACCCTTAAGTGGCATTGGCGAGAAGTCTGCCGCAAGTCCATATCTATCAGCAAGAGTATTGACAACCATTTTGAATGTAGTCATCTGGTCTGCTGCCTTAAGCGGTTTACCATAATGAAAATCAATCTCATTTTGTCCAGGTCCTCTTTCATGATGGGATCTCTCTGGTCTAAGTCCCATTCTCTCTATATTAAGACAAATCTCACGTCGCACATTTTCACATTTATCAAGAGGTGCTATATCCATATATCCTGCATTGTCATAAGGTATATTGGTGGGATTACCATCCTCGTCTCTGCTAAATAGATAGAATTCCATTTCATTGCCAAAGCGAAATTCAATTCCCTGTGATGCAGCTTCATTAACCGCATCAATTAGAATCGCTCTTGTATCAGAGATGTACACCTCTCCATTAGGAGTATACATATCACAGAACATCCTAAGAACCTTACCGCTATCCGGGCGCCATGGAAGAATCGCCATTGTATCAGGATCAGGCTTAAGATAAAGAGATGCATAAGGACAATCAGTAAATCCTGCAATTTCCCTCGTTCCAACAGGTATTCCATCTTTGAAAGCCTTGCTTATCTCACTAGAAAGAATAGACAGATTCTTCTGAATTCCGTATGCATCACGAAATGCCAGACGCACAAACTTAACATCCTCTTCCTCAATATAACTCATTACATCTTCATATGTATACTGCATAATAATCTCCTTATATCACACTAATTCTTGGGGAAATGTCTTCTAATACATCAAGTAGAATTCTTACTGTATCAAGGGATGTGAACATTGTTACACCATTCATAATCGCACAACGTCTAATCTCTACGCCATCGCTGTAGTGAATACCAGATAGAATTGCTCTTGTATTAATAATATAACTAACATATCCTGCTTTAATTGCATCAAGAATCTCGTTACTTCCATCACTAATCTTACCTCTTATTCGAGTCTTGATTCCATGTTCTTTGAGAAATGTTCCTGTACCAATTGTTGCTTCTACATTAAAGCCAAGGTCAAAAAACCTCTTAATAAGAGGAAGTGCCTCTTCTTTATCTTCGTCTGCTAGAGTTACGACAACAGTTCCATATTCTTTCATCTTGATTCCAGAAGCTTGAAGGGCTTTGTATAATGCGCGTTTCAAACTCTTATCATATCCAATTGCTTCTCCCGTCGACTTCATCTCAGGAGATAAGTATGCATCCATTCCATTTAATTTGGCAAATGAAAATGCTGGTGCCTTAACATACCAGAAATCCTTCTCGGGAAGAATCTTATCTGCATATCCCTGCTTGTTTAGGCTTATACCAAGCATTACCTTCGTTGCAATATCAACAAGGGATACACCTGTTGACTTAGAAAGAAATGGTACACTTCTTGACGCTCTAGGATTAACCTCGATAATATATACACTATCATCTTTATCTACTATAAATTGAATATTAAAAAGGCCTACAATTCCTATACCAACTCCTAGTTTCTTGGTATATTCCCAAATCGTCTTCTTAACACTTTCTGAGATAGAGAAAGGAGGATATACACTCATACTATCACCAGAGTGGACGCCTGTACGCTCAACGAGTTCCATAATACCTGGAAGGAAGACATCCTTGCCATCGCACACCGCATCAACTTCCACTTCTCTTCCGACAATATATTTGTCTACAAGTACCGGCTTATCCTTGTCTACTTCAACAGCATTCTTAAGATAATGGCTAAGCATTTCTTCATTAGCCACAATCTCCATTGCTCTGCCACCAAGAACAAATGAGGGACGTACCAGTACAGGATATCCTATCTCTGACGCCGCCTTAATACCGTCTGGTATATTAGTCACAGCAACACCTTGTGGTTGTGGAATATCAAGTTCTTTAATTATGTTCTCGAAGGCATCTCTGTCTTCTGCTGTAAAAATCGCCTTAGTATCAGTTCCTATTATATTGACATTTTTTTCTTCTAATGCATCAGCAAGATTCACTGCTGTCTGACCACCTAGTGACACGATTACACCTTCCGGCTTTTCCATGTCAATGATATTCATAATATCTTCTATTGTAAGAGGCTCAAAATATAATTTGTCAGCTGTAGTGTAATCAGTAGATACAGTCTCAGGATTATTATTGATTACAATCGCTTCGTATCCCATTTCATGAATAGTCTTAACTGCATGAACAGTAGAATAATCGAATTCAACACCCTGTCCGATTCTTATTGGACCAGAACCCAGCACAATTATTTTCTTATTATTGGAAACAATAGACTCATTCTCTTCTTCATAAGTAGAATAGAAGTATGGTACATAGCTTTCAAACTCACTAGCACAAGTATCAATCATCTTGTATACCGGATAAATGTTATATTTCTTACGAAGACTATAGATATCATCCTCAGAACATCCTATAAGTTCTGCAATATAAGAATCTGAGAATCCCATCCTTTTTGCATCCATAAGAAGTTCTTTATCTAATGTGCCATTGCCACACTTTCCTTCCTCTTCCAATAAAACCTCAAAGTCAACTATCTTTTTTATCTTATCTAAGAAAAACATATCAATCTTAGTTCTTGTGTAGATAACCTGTGGATCAACTCCAAGCCAAAGCAACTCTGATATAGCATATAATCTGTCATCTGTTCCTTCTTCAATATATTTGAGGAGCTTATTAATTGCTTCTCTCTTGTCTCCTGTATCAGAGAGACTAGCCACATCAAATTTCTCAAGATGAATATGATTCTTCCCATCTTCAAGAGACCTTATTGCTTTAAGAAGACTCTCTTCCATTGTTCTTCCCACACTCATAGTCTCTCCCGTTGCCTTCATCTGTGTAGACAGGACGTTAGAAGCAAGGGTGAATTTATCGAATGGAAACCTGGGCATCTTGGTTATTACATAATCAAGTGTCGGCTCAAAACATGCCGGTGTATTAGCAAGCTTTATCTCATCCAAATTCATTCCAACAGCAATTTTGGCAGAAACTCTTGCAATTGGATAACCACTGGCTTTAGACGCCAATGCTGATGAACGGGAAACTCTTGGATTGACTTCAATTACATAGTAGTCAAATGACTCAGGATCAAGGGCAAATTGTACATTACATCCACCTTTAATCTCAAGTGCTCTAATAATTGATAAGGCGCTATCACGAAGCATGTGATACTCCTTATTAGTTAAAGTCTGACTAGGAGCAACGACGATAGAATCTCCTGTATGAATACCAACAGGATCAAGATTCTCCATATTACATACTGTAATTGCTGTATCATTTGCGTCTCTTATTACTTCATATTCAATCTCTTTATACCCCTTAATTGACTTCTCAACTAATACCTGATGAACAGGTGACAGTGAAAGGGCATTCTTCATCATCCCAATCATCTCTTCTTCATCATTGGCAAAACCACCACCTGTTCCACCAAGTGTAAATGCTGGTCGAAGAATTACAGGATATCCTATATCATCAGCTGCCTTAAGACCTTCTTCTAATGAGTTGGCAATTATAGAAGGAACTACCGGTTCTCCCAGTTTCTCACATAATTCTTTAAATTCTTCTCTGTCTTCTGCTCTTCTAATACTGGATGCGTCAGTGCCTAGAAGTTCTATCTCACACTCATCTAAGACCCCTTTGTCATACAATTGAAGCGACAGATTAAGTCCTGTCTGACCACCAATTCCAGGAATCAGAGCATCCGGTCTCTCATGTCGGCAAATCCTTGCCATATATTCAAGTGTAAGTGGCTCCATATATACTTTATCTGCAATAGAATTATCTGTCATTATTGTTGCAGGGTTAGAATTAGCAAGGACTACTTCATATCCTTCTTCCTTTAGAGCAAGGCAGGCCTGGGTTCCAGCATAATCAAATTCAGCAGCCTGACCTATGACAATTGGACCTGAACCTATAACAAGTACTTTCTTAATATCAGTTCTCTTTGGCATATTACTTACTCCTCTTCATAAGTTCTGTAAAATTGCTAAATAGGTATTTGCTATCACAAGGTCCCGGCGCACTTTCAGGATGATATTGCACAGAGAATACCTTGTTCTTATCACTATATAGTCCCTCAACAGTATTATCTAGAATATTAACATGAGATACTAAGATATCTGTCTTTTCTAGAGATTTATCCAGAACAGCATAGCTATGATTCTGACTTGTAATCTCTATCTTGCCTGTTCTTACATCTCTAACCGGATGATTGCCACCTCTATGTCCAAACTTAAGCTTATATGTTGTAGCCCCGTAAGATAAAGCAATGAGCTGATGTCCTAAGCATATTCCAAACATTGGCACTTTACCTCTAAGAGTTGTAAGTGTCTCTATTACTTCTGGAACATCAGTAGGGTCTCCCGGTCCATTAGATATGAAAACCCCATCCGGATTAAGCGCCAATATCTCTTCACTACTTGTATTGTATGGAACTACAGTAACATTACATCTATTATCATTAAGCATACGAACAATATTAGTTTTCATTCCACAATCAATTGCCACAACATTGTATAACGGATTAGATGTTCTCGAATAATATCTCTTCTTACAACTTACTCTCTTTACAGCATCATGAGGAATAGGAGTATCTTTAATCTTCTTTACTCCTAATTCTGTAGGCGTATTAATATCTGTTATTATACATCTTCTTGAACCATAGTCTCTTATACTTCTTACAAGCTTTCTTGTGTCTATACCTGATATTCCCGGCACCCCTGCTTCTTCAAGCAACTCAGGAACTGACTTTGTAAAACGAAAGTTGGAAGGATTATCATTAATATCCCTGACTATAAATGCTGATGCACCTATCATCTTACTTTCGAAATCTTCTTCACAGATTCCATAATTTCCAATAAGGGGATATGACATAACAATTGCCTGATCTGTATAAGAAGGATCTGATAATATCTCCTGATATCCTACCATTGATGTATTAAATACTATCTCACATACAACCTCTTTATCAGCTCCAAATCCTATGCCCTCGTAACAAGAGCCGTCTTCAAGAATAAGCTTCTTATCTAATCTCACTATTTACAGCCTCCCTTAACTGCCGCTTCAATAAAACCTTTGAATAAAGGATGTGGTCTATTAGGTCTTGATTTAAACTCCGGATGGAACTGCACTCCAATATAAAATGGATGATTATGAACCTCTATTGTCTCTACAAGATTACCATCCGGGGATATTCCAGAAAGTACAAGCCCTGCATTCTCTAACACATCTCTGTACTCATTATTGAACTCATATCTGTGTCTATGTCTCTCAGACACTTCTAGACTATTATAGCACTCTTCCATCAAAGTATCAGATTTAATACAACATGGATAACTGCCAAGTCTAAGTGTGCCACCTTTCTTCACATCGTCACTTTGTCCTGGCATAAAATCAATAACCTTATTATCTGTTGGATTTTCAAACTCACCAGAACATGCGTCTTTTATTTGTGCCACATTTCTTGCATATTCTATTACCGCAATCTGCATACCAAGACATATTCCAAAGTAAGGAATATTATTCTCCCTTGCGTATCGCGCAGAAAGAATCATACCCTCTACTCCTCTATCCCCAAATCCTCCTGGAACAATAATTCCTGACACTTTACTCAATCTCTGTTTGTAGTTATCTTTATCTAACTCCTCAGAATCAATCCAGTCAATATTAATATGGGCATTACAGTCATAACCGGCATGAGAAAGAGCCTCTGCAACTGATAGATAAGCATCGTGAAGCTGAACGTATTTGCCTACAAGACCTATTGTGACTTCACTTGTAAGTCCCTTAATCTTATCAACAAGTTCATTCCATTCAACAAGATCTGACACCGTATTATTAATGCCAAGTTCTCTGCATACAACCTCAGAGAAGTTACTATCTTCAAGCATCAGCGGCGCAGCGTAAAGACTATCAAGTGTTCTGTTCTCAATAACGCAATCTTCTTTAACGTTACAAAACATTGATATTTTCTTACATATACTGTCATCTAATGGCTCGTTACATCTTAGAACTATTATGTCCGGCTTTATACCCATGCCTTGAAGTTCCTTGACAGAGTGCTGGGTGGGTTTAGACTTATGTTCATTGGAACCATGGAGAAAGGGAACTAAGGTTACGTGAATAAAGAGACTGTTCTCCTTGCCTTTTTCTAAGGAAATCTGACGAACCGCCTCTAAGAAAGGCTGGGATTCTATATCGCCAATCGTTCCGCCAATCTCCGTAATGACAACATCAGCATCAGTCTCTTCACCTGCTCTATATACAAATTCTTTTATCTCATTAGTAATATGAGGAATAACCTGCACTGTTGAGCCAAGATATTCCCCTCGTCTCTCTTTATTAAGGACATTCCAATATACCTTGCCTGATGTTAAGTTAGAATATTTTGTCAAATCCTCATCTATAAATCTCTCGTAATGTCCAAGGTCTAAATCAGTCTCAGCTCCATCTTCTGTTACATAAACCTCACCATGTTGATAAGGGCTCATGGTTCCAGGGTCAACGTTAATATAAGGATCAAGCTTCTGGGCGGCAACCTTAAGACCTCTTGCCTTAAGCAAGCGTCCGAGAGATGCAGCTGTAATACCCTTGCCCAATCCAGATACAACACCACCTGTTACGAAAATGTACTTAGTCATATTATCTCCTCCTCATTCTATTCCTGCTCCCAGCATATAAATATATTTTCTTCAACTGAACTTCGTTCAATGTTTCAGAAAACATATTTATATACTGGGAGCTTGCTTTACTATATGGCATATAGTATAACAATCTATAGCATCTTAATTCTGTCAATAGCTTCAATCGTCTTCTCTCTATTGCCAAATGCCGTAAGTCTGTAGTAGTTTTCACCCTCAGGGCCGAATCCGACTCCGGGTGTACCTACTACATTTGCTTTCTCCAATAGATAATCGAAGAACTCCCAGCTTGTCATATTATTCGGAGTCTTTAGCCATATATATGGTGCATTAACTCCGCCATATGATTCAAAGCCGGCTTCTTTTAAACCGGTAAGAATTATTTTTGCATTTTCCATATAATAGGAAATATTCTCTTTTATCTCTCTTTGTCCTTCAGGAGAATATACAGCCTCCCCTGCCTTCTGGACAATATATGGTGCACCATTGTATTTCGTTCCATGTCTTCTTGCCCACAGTCCATGAAGTTCTACGCCTTCTACCACAAGGCTTTTGGGAACAACTGTATAACCTAATCTAAGACCTGTAAATCCTGCCGTCTTAGAGAATGAGCGAAATTCTATAGCACATTTTCTTGCTCCTTCACATTCGTAAATGCTATGAGGAACATTTTCTTCTGAAATAAATGCTTCATAAGCGCTATCATATAGGATTACACTATTATTCTTAATTGCATAGTCTACCCACTTCTGTAAAGCTTCCTTTGTAATTACCGCGCCTGTGGGATTATTAGGAAAGCACAGATAAATCAAATCAGGAGCTTTATCCGGCATCTCAGGTACGAATCCGTTGTCTGCATTACAAGGCATATAGACAACCTTATCGAATCTCATTGTGTCGCTGTTATAAAGTCCTGTTCTTCCAGCCATAACATTAGAATCAACATATACAGGATATACAGGGTCACATACGCCGATTGTGTTGTCGATGCCGAATATTTCCTGTATATTGGAGCAATCGCATTTTGCCCCGTCTGATACAAATATCTCCTCAGCATTGATGTCGCATCCCCTGTCCTTATAATCGGACACAGCTATCTTCTCTCTAAGAAATGAATATCCTAAATCGGGAGCATATCCCTTAAATGTCTCTTCATGTGCCATCTCATCTACTGCACTGTGAAGCGCACTAATAACGCTGGGTGCAAGAGGCTTGGTTACATCCCCGATGCCAAGTCTTATTATGTTAGCATCTGGATTTGCTTTCTCAAATTCATTAACCTTCTTAGCGATTGTTGAGAAAAGATAGCTACCTGGTAGCTTAGTAAAATTCTTATTAATTGTTGCCATGATTTACTCCTTATTTTTATATAATTTATATTCTAGTGCTTCGAAGTATGATTCTAATTGTTGAAGCCTTGTGTCAAGTTATAGAAAAACATCAATTAAGTCAGTGAGGGAATTTCGTGACAGGGATGTCACGAAAAGGAGGTCACCGACTGGATGGAGGATTGACCTCCGGTTCCCGCCAAATTTATTTTAAAAACTTAACCTTAATTGATAGTTTTTTCTAAACGAAGACACATAGCGAGACAATAAGAATTATACTATGAAGCACTCGCTATATTATATATTATAAATTAGTATATCCCATCAGCGCCAAATCCACTTCTCTAGCAGCCTTTCGTCCGTCATCAATAGCTCTTACTACTAATGACTGTCCGCTTCTAACATCTCCGGCTGCATAGATGTTAGGCTGGGATGAGGAATGCTTGTCGCCTTCTGTCTTAACATTAGTTCTACCGTCAAGTTCTACTTTGAAGTCATCGGTTACATACTTCTCACTGCCAAGAAATCCTGCAGCAATTAAGACAAGCTGACATGGAACTGTCTCTTCTGTTCCTTCTATTGGAACCATCATGAATCTACCTGTCTTCTCATCCTTCTTGGATTCGAGTTTAACTAATACTACTTCCTTAAGATTACCTTTCTTGTCCTTAATAAATTCCTTAACGGTTGTCTGATATATTCTTGGGTCATGTCCGAATTTATATATAGACTCTTCTTGTCCGTAATCTACCTTAAGGATTCTTGGCCACTCCGGCCATGGATTGGAGTCAAGCCTCTCTACGGGTGGCTTAGGCATCATTTCAAGCTGTGTTACACTTTTAGCACCTAGTCTAATACATGTACCACAACAATCATTTCCAGTATCTCCCCCGCCAATAATAATTACATCCTTGTCCTTGGCAAGATTAGTTGGAACCTTCTCAAAATCGCTATCTAATAATGTCTTAGTAACTTCTGTTAAGAAATCAACTGCAAATCTTATTCCCTTTGCCTCACGTCCAGGTGCCTTAATATCTCTTGGATTAGATGCACCACATGCAAGTACTATGCTATCGTATTCCTTCTTCAATTCAGAAGCGGTAATATCTTTGCCTACATCAACATTTACTTTGAAAGTAACACCAGCTTCTTCCATTAGCTTAACTCGTCTGTCAATTAGCGATTTGTCCAGCTTCATATTAGGAATACCATAACGAAGAAGTCCACCTACTCTGTCCCTTCTTTCGTACACTGTAACATCATGTCCCCTTCTATTAAGAAGCTGTGCTGTAGCAAGACCAGATGGGCCACTTCCAATTACTGCTACCTTCTTACCTGTTCTAACAGATGGTGTAATCTCTTCAACAAGATTATTTGCATAAGCATATTCTATAACAGCTTTTTCGTTTTCTTTGGTAGATACACTTCCATCTTGATATCCACATGTACAGGCAGCTTCACATAAAGCAGGACATACTCTACTTGTAAATTCAGGAAAACTATGAGTAACAGAAAGTCTCTTATATGCCTCTTCCATTCTACCTCTATATACAAGGTCATTTACTTCAGGCACAAGATTATTAAGAGGACATCCTGATACCATTCCTGATATTAATTCACCTGCCTGGCAAAAAGGTATTCCACAATTCATACATCTTGATGCCTGTTCACGTTGTTTTGTAAGAGGTAAAGCTTCATGAAATTCTTTAAAATCTTTGATTCTGTCCTCTTCTGCCCTTACAGGCCCATCAATTCTGTCATATTCTAAGAATCCAGTTGTCTTACCCATTACTTATTACCTCCCACAACTACTTTGAATGCTTCAATCTTAGCAGTTTCATCGTCTGCACCGTGCTCTTTTTGATGAGCTATTTCTTTCATAATCACCTTATAATCAGCTGGAATAATCTTTTTAAAATGTTTTACACTATTCTCAAAATCTTCTAGTATCTCTTTTCCTTTAATTGAATCTGTCAGTGCTACATGTTCTTCTATAATCGACTTAAGCTCTTCCTTGTCCACCTTAGATTCCACATTTTCCATAGATACAAGTTGCTTATTAAGATTCTTATAAAGCTTACTTTGTTCATCTAAGACATAGGCAACACCGCCTGACATTCCTGCTGCAAAGTTCTTGCCTGTTGGTCCAAGTATTACGGCAACACCACCTGTCATATATTCACATCCATGTTCGCCTACACCTTCCACACATGCAATAGCACCAGAATTTCTTATACAGAAACGTTCACCTGCCATACCTGCAACAAAAGCTTTACCACTTGTTGCTCCGTACAATGCAACATTTCCAATAATGATATTCTCATGAGGATTGTATTTCGCTTCCTTCGGAGCCTTAACAATTAACTTACCGCCGGATAATCCTTTACCGAAATAATCATTACTGTCACCAACAAGATTAAGTGTAAGTCCCTTAGGAATAAATGCCCCAAAACTCTGACCACCTGCGCCAGTACAATTAATAGTTATTGTATCCTCTTTAAGTCCATCCTCATTATTTCTTGTAATCTCTGCACCAAGAAGTGTTCCAAATGTTCTATCAACACTTTGAAGCTCTACACTTGCTTTTGCCTTCTTACCAAGTTTAATAGCTTTCCTAATATCTTCTGATGCAAGTAATACGCTTTCGTCTTTTGTTTTCTCTAACTCAAAATCGTATAGATTCTTAGGACTGTGAGAAAGTGTCTTATCAAAATCCTTCATAAGTATTCTTGACAAATCAAGCTTAACATCTGTTGTATCAATTGATTCTTTAACACGAAGAAGGTCTGTTCTTCCAACTAATTCGTCGATTGATTTAACCCCTAACTCACTCATGATTTCTCGGAGTTGCCGAGCAATAAATCTCATGAAGTTTTCAACGTATTCTGGTTTTCCTTTAAATCTTTTTCTTAGTTCAGGATTCTGAGTAGCTACACCCATAGGACATGTATCTGATTGACAAGCTCTCATCATTACGCAACCAAGTGTAATAAGAGGCGCTGTAGCAAATCCAAATTCTTCTGCTCCAAGAATTGCTGCAATAGCAACGTCCTTTCCACTCATTAATTTTCCATCTGTCTCAATTACCACCTTATTTCTAAGGCCGTTAGCTATAAGAGTCTGGTGCGTCTCAGAAAGTCCAAGTTCCCAAGGAAGACCTGCATTATGAATTGATGAAAGAGGGGCTGCACCTGTTCCTCCATCATATCCAGAGATTAGGATTACACCTGCGCCAGCCTTTGCTACACCAGCAGCAACAGTACCTACACCTGATTCCGATACAAGTTTAACGGATATTCGCGCATTTTTATTAGCACATTTCAAATCATAGATTAGCTGCGCCAAATCCTCTATTGAATAAATATCATGATGAGGTGGAGGCGAAATCAGACTTACACCAGGAGTTGAATGTCTGGTTTTCGCAATCCAAGGGTAGACCTTTTTACCAGGCAAATGTCCTCCCTCACCAGGTTTAGCACCTTGAGCCATTTTGATCTGGATTTCTCTTGCACTAGTTAAGTATCTACTTGTCACTCCAAATCTTCCACTAGCCACCTGCTTTATAGCAGAACATCTGTCATTATCACTACCACGTGAAAGTATACGTTCATCGCTCTCTCCACCCTCACCACTATTTGACTTGCCATGCAAGTGATTCATTGCTATGGCAAGAGTCTGATGAGCTTCCTCTGAAATTGAACCATAAGACATAGCTCCTGTCTTAAATCTTGTAACTATATCATCAACACTTTCAACTTCATCAATTGATATTCCGTGTTCTGGGTAGTCGAAGTCTAGGAAACTTCTTATATATCCTGTAGTTTCCTGATTAACCATATCAGTATACTGCTTGAACTTCTCATAATCCCCTTCTCTTGTAGCCAACTGCAACATATGAATTGTCTTAGGATTATATCTATGATGCTCTCCCTGACTTCTGCTCTTATGACGACCAAGGGCTGTAAGTTCAAGATTCGTAGGAAGACCAAGTGGGTCAAATGCTCTACTATGTTGTCTGTCTACTGACTCACCTATATCTTCTAATGAGATTCCTCCGATTCTACTAACAGTTTCTGGGAAATATGTATCTATAACTTCACTTGATATACCTATACACTCAAATATCTTGCTTCCCTGATATGACTGAATTGTGGAAATACCCATCTTAGATGCAATCTTAACAATTCCAAAAAGGATGGCATTGTCATAATCCTTTACTGCTGCATAATAATCTTTATCAAGTAAATCTTCTTCTACTAATTCTTCTATAGTCGCATGAGCAAGGTATGGGTTAACCGCACTTGCTCCATATCCAAGAAGCGTTGCAAAATGATGCACTTCACAAGGTTCACCCGATTCTAGGATAAGTGACATAGCAGTACATTTACGAGTCTGAACAAGATGATTATGTACTGCTGCAACTGCAAGGAGAGAAGGAAGAGCAACATGATTCTCATCAACGCCTCTGTCGGAAAGAATCAGGATATTAGCCCCCTCTCTATATGCTTTGTCAACCTCTACAAATAGATGATCAAGTACACGCTTCATCGGAGTTGATTTATAGTAAAGAGTGGACACCTTAGCCACCTTGAAGCCTTCCTTGTTCATATTCTCAATCTTGAGCAAATCAAGGTCTGCAAGTATTGGATTATCAATCTTAATCACCTGACAGTTATCCTCCTTTTCCTGAAGGAGGTTGCCGTTCTTACCGATATAGACTGTTCTGGAGGTTACAATCTCTTCTCTTAAAGAATCGATTGGGGGATTTGTTACCTGTGCAAACAATTGCTTAAAATAGTAAAAAAGCGGTTGATATTCCGATGATAGACAGGCAATAGGGGTATCAACACCCATTGAGCCTATTGTCTCATTATTATTAAGAGCCATTCCTTTGATTCCGTCATTGTAATTCTCCCATGTATACCCAAAGGCTTTCTGTAGCTTCTTAAGCTCATCTCCTTTTATTGCAGGAACTTTTCTGTTGGGAATCTTAATGTCACTAAGAGGTATTAACCTGCTGTCAAGCCATTCTCCGTAAGGCTTCTTAAGGGCATACCTCTCCTTAATCTCATCATCTAACAATATCTTCTTAGCCTTAGTATCAACTAATAATATCTTACCCGGATGAAGTCTCTCCTTCTTAAGGATATGGCTTTCATCAAGAGGCAACACACCCACCTCAGACGAAAGAATCAGTCTTCCGTCATCCATAATATAGTATCTTGAGGGGCGAAGACCGTTCCTGTCTAAGATTGCTCCCATGACATCACCATCCGAAAACAGAATCGACGCCGGACCGTCCCATGGCTCAAGCATTGTTGCATAATACTGGTAGAAATCCCTTTCTTCGCGGGTAAGTGTCTCATTGTGATCCCATGGTTCAGGAAGAAGAATAGTCATGGCAAGAGGAAGATCAAGTCCTGACATTACAAGGAACTCCAACACATTATCAAGCATTGCCGAATCAGAGCCGCTCTGAGATATTACAGGAAGTACTTTAGTCATGTCTTCTGCCGAGAAGACATCTGTATACATTGTCTCTTCTCTTGCAAGCATCTTATCAGCATTACCTTTAATCGTGTTAATCTCACCGTTATGTACAATAAATCTGTTAGGATGCGCTCTGTTCCAGCTTGGCATGGTATTGGTTGAGAAGCGGGAATGTACCATAGCTATTGCAGATTCATAGTCTTTGTCCTGTAAATCCACGAAGAATGTACGAAGCTGTCCTACAAGAAACATCCCCTTGTATACTATCGTTCTGCATGAAAGTGAAGGTACGTATGTATTAGCGCAGCTCTGCTCGAACTCACGTCTTACAACATATAGTTTTCTATCAAAATCCAAGTCTGTCTTAGCATCATCTGGTCTTTCGATAAAGGCCTGATAAATATTTGGCATACACTCCTTTGCCTTAGTTCCTAATACACTTGGCTTAGATGCCACCTTTCTCCATGCAAGCAATTCGAGACCTGCCTTTCTTACAATAATCTCGAACATAGTTCTTGCCTGTCTCATATCAAGATCATCTTGAGGAAAGAAGAACATACCAACACCATATTGTCTTTTTTGTGGTAGTTCTAAACCCTGTTTCTTCATCACTTTAACAAAGAATTTATGAGGAATTTGGGTGAGAATTCCAACACCATCACCAGTTTTTCCTTCTGCATCTTTACCGGCTCTGTGCTCGAGATTCTCAACAATTGAAAGCGCATCTGCAACAAGACTGTGACTGGCTTTTCCTTCTATATCAATAACAGCACCGATACCACAATTGTCATGTTCAAATTCTGGATTATATAATCCCTTCTCATTAATCTCCTTAAATGCGTTCGACATAACGTTTCCTCCTTAAAAACAAGCAAAAAAATAGGCACTTCGAGTATATTACTCGAAGCGCCTTTGCTTCATAAAATCACTATTCTTCTTCATATCAAACGTATTTTACTACCAATTTAGTTGAGTGTCAAGGTGTTTTTAACCAAACAAGTATCAAGTTTATTTATTATCAAAAATAGACACATCTGACTTAAATTCATTTCCAAACATATCGTAAGCTACTACTTGAACCGCATACTTAGATGAGCGTATATCACTTTTCTTAAGGGTCAGACCTTTAATATCAATGGTAAAAGTATTACCATCTACTTCTATCTTATCTCCAGGCTTTAACGGTAACACATCTCTACTTGCTGTTCCCACTTCATCATTGAACAATACTACACCAACCTGCCTAACCTGCTTACCCAATATACCCTTCAATACGACAAATCTAAACGTCTCCGGGACTCCGTTTCTTATTACTTTGCTCATATATATTTCATTATTAGCAGAGACATCTACTTGTGTAGCCATAATTGGATTCTTCTCTAACTCAAAACATTTCCCATCGAAATTCACTGCAAAATCAAGATTCTCCCAATCTGAATCCCCATTTTCTACATACTTACTTATTATTGGATTACCGAGTGAGCCATCTTCATTTTGCTCATATACTGTATATGTTACATTAAGAAGATAACGACTACTCTCAGGCGTTAGCGTGACATGAAACTTACCGTCATCACCTATATAACCCCGATTTTGATAACTGATTGTAGTCTGTGGTATATCATTAAATATTCCCATAATGAGCTGCCTATATGCTTCACTTGGGCAAATCTTAAGATACTCCCTTATCTCATCCATATGATAATGACTGGGATAATATACGGACAGACCGGTAGCGTTAGCCTTAAAGTCACCATTTACCTTATAGATTATAGCCTCGCTTATGAGATTATCAACTGTTTTTGCCTTGCTGGTGTATATTTCCTGTTCATTGGACTTATACATATTATGATCTGCAAGAATACTCGCAGCTCCTGCCAAGTCTACAAAATTATCCATGTGTCCGGTTGAATTAGCACCAAAGGATGCTGCATTCTTGGTTGCCATTCTAAGTGCCAATCTGGCTTTGTTGCCTTCCATCTCATTATTAATTCCAGCCATCATATCATCAAAAGCTTTCGTAATCTCTGCGAAATTCGTAAGATCGATTGCAGAAAGTGTAGCGGCACCATCCTTACTTACCTCAACACATTTATCCATATAGTCATCACATATAGCCTTAGCCAAATCCGCACCTGTCTTCTTCGATAAAGACCTTGCAATTGTACTGTAATCCCATCCCAAGCCAACTTCATAATTCTGTGAGGCGATAAGCATATCAGCATAATCAGATAAAGCCTTAGCCACCTCATAATCCGCCATAAGACAAGCATCAAAACCAATAACTGATAGCCTCTTACCTTGGAGGCCACCTTCAAGTGCTTCCTTCAGCTCTGGAACAGTCAGCGTATCATTATTATATCGTTCATCAAAGCATGCCCCCTTAACTGTTCCTCCACCATGATCCCAAAGTAGAAGCATTGTATTATCGGAGGGGTATGCGGTTGTCCCAAACTCGACGAAGGATTGCAAAGTATCTGCAGAACCCATACATGCATCATCAAGACTTGCTATCTCCTGTAATCTGTGGTCTTTAACAACGTATCGCATTATCTTATCAGAGGGGATATTGTTGCTTTGCCACTTAGTTGAACCACCTGTCTCAATTATGACATTCACATTATCCGGAATATTCGCAGACAAAAGTTCATTAATATTCTCGCTTGCAATCCCTGTCTTGGATTCTAAATCTGAGCCACACATATAGATAAGAAGTGTAGCGGAAGAGGGCGCTTTACTGCAAGAGCAAAGTGCCACAACAAAAATACATATTATAATTGGAAGTAACAGTCTCTTAATTCGCATAGTTATTATTCCTTCAATCGAGAATTAGCTTTATCACCTGTCCTTTATCATTCCTTACACCCATAATATTGTAGACAAAGCATTGTTGTGTCATCAAACTGCTCATTACCCATAGTAAATGCATCTATAGATTTTTTGACCACATCTATAACCTGCCTGGGGTCTTTAACTGTCTCTTTATTCAAATCAGCTATAAGACGCTCAGCCGTATATCTTTCGTTCTCATAGTTCTTAGCATCCTCTACTCCGTCTGTGTATACAAATACCATATCGCCCTTTTGCATATCTATCTCATACTCGTGGTACACATTATCAGCCTTGATTCCAAGTGCCAGAAAATGCTTATCCTTATACAACTTAAAACCGTCAGACGACCTATATATGGGACACTCATGTCCGGCATTGGCACATCGAAGCTTACCCGTGGAAATCTCTAATATTCCCAGCCATACCGTTACAAACATCTTCTGGGCATTGTCTCTGACAATCTCGTCATTAGCCTTCCTAAGTATCTCGGCAGGCGACGATGATTCAGTAGCGCACGCCGAGATAATACTTTTAGAAGATGCCATAAACAAAGCTGCAGGAACACCCTTGTCTGATACATCAGCTATAAGTACACACAGATGATCTTCATCTGTCAAAAAGAAGTCATAAAAGTCTCCGCCTACCTCTCTTGCAGGCGTCATAGACGCATACAAGTCGAACTGGGGATAATCAGTAAAATACGGAAAATTACTTAGAATCATTGCAGCCTGAATCTTGGTTGCGGTGGTAAGCTCTGTCTTCTTCTTACTTAGCGCGTCAAACTGCTCTATAAAGATTATATTAAACATTATAAGAAGCGCAATAAGTATTGCAGCATCCGGCGAAGCGTATCCGGTTATAGACGCTGTTATAAAATAATAAGCCGTGGGAACCGCAATAAATATTGTGGCAGCGATCTTATGCCTAAAGGGTGCTCTGGATGAAAACCACACAAACACTGCCGATGTGACCATAGCAATCAGCAAATATAAATCACATATGAAGAAATACTGTGTGGTAACGAGCATGCCGTTACCATCAATATATGCCAAAAACGGAACAAACAAATTAACAAGTATAACAAGTATTGCCGGTATGAGCAAAACTTTGAGTATCTTGTCTGCCACCATTGCCGCCTTGGAATAGATGTCAAGTCTCTTACATACATATGACCAGAAACAATAACAGAGTCCTACCTCAAATATGTTATAGCATGTCGCACTACCCAGAATTATCCCTGACAGATTAGGATGCGCCTCAGCAGATATAAATATTGAACCTGTTACAAAAAGCATCCCATTGTAAAATATCATAAGAAGGAAACTGGTTATTGAGTTATTGTTTTCATCCTTATAAGACACCTTAAGACAGCTATAGTAAAGAACAATAGCAATTATCAGACCGAACATATTGATTCCGGCCTTAAAGAGTAAATTGTGTGTGAGTTCATCTACTATAGACACATCGACAACCTTATATCCTGAGATAAGACTCACGATACAACAGGCAATCAAAAAAAACAGTCCTGCGACTCTTACTATTCTTCTGAATTTTTGGTAGTTTTCACTTGGATTTCTAGTCTTCATAGAAAACATTATAATTCATAATTCTTGATGTTACAAGGGGTTGACAATTCCTTCAGTTGATATACCAGAACTTCCTTTTCAAAAGAATCCGGTTCAGTTTTCAACCAGTTAAGCGCTTTTGGTACATCGATATCAAAGCTTTTCCCAAAATACTCCCTTTGTTTACTAAACGAGCCACTAAATGGACGCGCCACAACCCTTTTTATGTTTTCTTCAATTGGCAATCTGCTGTTTATACTAATGTTTGCTGTAAGAAGCGATATGCCATGGTCAAATAAAGGTGCTGTATTAAATCCATGATCCGTCGATATAAGCGCAAGATTATTGAAGTGCCTGTCTTCATTTAGTACTATTGAGTCTAATGTGAAAACTTTGCCTAAGTAAGAAGTAATATCTATATTGCAACATTCTTTAACAAATCTGATAACATATTGTATTCGTTCATCTATAGTGTCAAATTGTAAAATATCATCAGCAAGATTCTTACCATATTCGTTCAAATATAGTCTATAAAGTGTAACAAGTTCTTCATTTTGATGGAGAAAGTTCTTGCTTCTGCATCCTGATTTCCCATTTATGATACATTGTTCATATAGTACATATTCCTCTTGTCTAAGAGATGAAAAAGTGAGCAACGAAGACACAAGATATTCCGCCAGGCCCTCACAACCACGATTATCTATTTTGTACCAATATCCGTTCTTATAATACTTTACTTGTGTTCCCTCACTAGTTCCTGCCTGACTCACAATGTATTTCTCATCAATACTAATGTTAACCATACATATCCCTCACTAATACATCTTCCGCGCGTATATTCTCACCCATAAACCTAAACCATATATAATCATTATAGGAAACTCCATGAGTTCTTCGTATTATATCAATTGGTCTATACTCAGATAAGCCTATGGACTTAAGTATCTCTAAAGCATCAGGCCTGTTCCTATCAAAACACCTATGTTCAAGAATTACATTCAAACGATTTCTTGATATTTCATTTGAAGGAAATATTTGCCTTAAAGGATGCATAATAACCCGCTTAATAATAGCCTTATTTCTTCTGACACTAACCCTAGAGGAAAGCATATTTTTCCAATATACCTCAAAAACATATTCTTCCAGCATACTCCTATTTTCAAGACGTTTTCTGTATGCTTCAAGTATTCTTTGTTGCTGACTCAATTGAAATTCATAGTTGTTCTTCTCAACAATCAATTCCTGATATTGTAGCTTTTGTTGTTCTTTGTCTGCAACACAACCGGGTGAAACTGCACCAAGACTTCTGCATTTTACCTTGTCCCCTTCACGCCACTGTTCATAATAATATGGCTTATTATTAATAGTCTTAACTATAATCGCAGGAGGTTCCTTAGTTATACGGCTTAGTCTTTCATCAATTCTTTTAAGTTGTTGCTTTAAGGCAAATATTTCATCTTCAATATTTAAATACTCATCAAATTCCATAATAATCCTCCAAGGTAATTATAACATACAATACAGGAGATTTCTATATGTGTATGTTAAAAGACGATTCTTTTGTCAACAAAAAAAGAGAACTCTGGGCCCCCCGTTGCACACAGCGGGTCGAATTCTCTCTATCATCAGACTATACTATAAAAAATTACTTGTCAAGGCAATTCTCTGTTAAAAGCGGGTATCTAAGCACCTGCTTTAATCCTTTAACTACACAATTTGTTCTTTTCTATCAATCCTGTTATTGTTTCAACATTCTCCTCTAAATCCTCTGCAATCTCTTCGGGAGACTTGTTTCTCGCTAATTTCTTTTTAATCAAATCAATAATCTTATTCTCAGCACCCTGCTCTTCTCCTTGCTCAAAACTAGCTTTTTTCTCTAATTCAATTTGTCTCTCAAATGTATAATCCAATACTGTCATCTTAATTATCTCCGATCTATTATCAAGAAAAAATTCTTTTAAAATATCATTAGCAATACAATAATCAACAGCCTTTTCTATATCCTCTGTCAAATCTTCATTATCTCGTCCCTTATGGTATTCATTGACCCTATTAACGAATGTCATATAGTCCGAAAGCCACTTACATCTCGCCAGTAATTCTTTATTAAAACTCTCATTTATATTATACACCATACACTTTAGTTCGAGTGTGGGTTTTTCTTCTTCTTTTATAAATAATCCAGAAAGTTTCATCTCCTGCACTTCGGGACAACTTGAAACTCCGTTGTAAAATACAACAAACTTAGGATTAGGTATCTTCACTTTAGCAGAACCATATAAGTTTTTATCTCTTACCTCATCATGTAACAATCCTGCGATATAAAACAGCCCTCTAAGCGGCATATTCGGACAAGGTGTAGACTGATGCTCATATACACTTAGTGATGAATCAAATATAAATGAAGCATCATTATGAATAGAAAGCAATACACCTGTATCCAATCTCTTAATCTCTACTCCACTCTCGTCTGTAAATTGCGTATTATTCAGCGCATTATACAATTCCATCGCTCGTCTTTTATCCTCTAATAACACAGAGAAAACACTACTCTTATATTGTCTATTTGTTGCCATTATACCTCCTTCCCACAAGGATAGCATTGCAACATTCGTATCCCCGCCTTTTATTATAAAATGTGATTTAAGCAGGAATATGTATTATATATAGACTTAAAAGATTATAAGACTCTCAATACTTGCGCATTGGATATATGATATTTCTGCTTACGAAAATAGTATCACAAATAAACGCAAACCACAACATAAATATTAAAAAGCAGGCACCTAAGCACCTGCTTTAATCTGTTTCTTTTGTTTGACAGTCAGCTTATCGAGTTGAGACAATAGACCTTTTCTGCAAAATTCTTAATTGCAACACGCAAAATATTATCCGTTATACTCCTGATAAAGATGTATAAGATTTCAAGTTAAGAAAACTTTCTATAAATAAGCATAGTTACGAATAGTTTAGATAGCTTTAGAGAAGTTTAGATAAGTTCCCATGGCTTGATAATGTCCTCCGTAAGTTCATCCTCTGCCACATCTATTACATAATCTATCGCTCGAAAATGGTGTACGGTCTCTAACACATCATCCACTAATAAATCTTTACTTGTTTTATCATATAGCGCGCCAAAAGTAAAGATTTGTACATTATTAACCCCAAAAAGTAAAGATGACGCCTCTTTTCAAGGCGTCAACAGGGATATATAGTGAATGTGAGCGATAAACCTCACTAAACGGGATAATCGTTATTAAAGCATGCCTTGCACAGTGGCAAATCTCCTACCATAATATTAAAGTCTTCAAGCCTAAGATATTCTAACGAGTCAGCCCCTATTGTCTCCCTTATCTCCTCTGTAGAATGTTCGGATGCAATTAGCTGTCCCGAAGATGGGACATCTGTTCCGTAGAAGCAGGGATACAGAAAGGGTGGCGAGCTTATACGTACATGTACTTCACTCGCTCCCGCTTCTCTTAATATCTCAATAATCTGTCGCATAGTTGTTCCCCGAACAATGGAATCATCAATAAGAACTATTCTCTTATTCTTAACAACCGACTTGAGCACGCTAAGCTTCATATGAACAGCCGCTCTTCTCTCTTCTCCGGTGGGCTTAATGAAGCTTCTTCCAATATAACTATTCTTGTGAAATGCAATTGCAAAGGGAAGTCCTGACTGCTTAGCGTAACCTTCTGCTGCGGCCAGGCCGGAATCAGGAACACCACATACTATATCAGCATCCACCTTATCAAGTCTTGCAAGAGCTATTCCTGCTTTTCTCCTTGCTTCTCGTACCTCTATTCCATCTATAATAGAATCATCTCTTGCAAAATAGATATACTCAAATATACAGTGTGCTTTCTTGTTGGCACATAGCAATTCATCTGACACAAGTCCCTTAGGAGTAACTGTAATTATTTCTCCCGGCTTAACATCTCGCAAGAGTTCTCCTCCTACTGTGGTAATAGCTGAACTCTCCGATGCAAATATATATGCCCCATCTCTTCTACCCATTACAAGAGGCTTAATACCAAGTGGATCTCTTACAGCAACAAGCTTTCTCGGACTCATAATAATGCAGGCAAATCCTCCCTTGAGCTTTATAGCAGTATTTCTTACTGCTTCTTCAATTGAATGGGTCTTAACTCTCTCACTAATAATCTCGTACGCAAGTATCTCAGAATCGGAAGTAGTATAATGCGCCTGTCCTCTATGCATTTGTTCCTCTTTGAGTTCTTGAGCATTGGTTATATTGCCATTGTGTACAAGGGCTAGGCTTCCTTTGATATAGTTCATTGCAATGGGCTGTGCATTCTCCGGTGTACTGCCACCACTCGTAGAATACCGTACATGCCCTACCCCTATATTACCCTTAAGAGAACTAAGAATGTCTTTCGTAATAACCTCGCTTGCAAGTCCCATTCCCTTATGAGTTATAACATTTCCCATAGGCCCACGGGTATTACTCACTGAGATTCCCGACGATTCCTGTCCTCTGTGCTGTAAGGCTATAAGACCATAGTATATATCCTTCGATACATCCCTGTCCTCGCTATCATAGATTCCGAATACTCCGCATTCTTCGTGTAGCTTGTCGTTCATAATTATTTCCTTCACTTTATCCTCCATGTTACTATTTAACAAGAAATTAATAGATGTTCATTTACAACATCATTATATACTCTACAATTCATGTCACTGACGTCATATACATGTACAATGTCCATAATCTCCTGTTTGTCTTCAAATATACTGATTACATCCTTAGATAAAGTAAGCTTATCTGGATGAAAATGTATCGTCTTCTCGTTATTAAATATTGCCGTATATAGAATCTCAGCCTCTACGAGATCCTGGAAAATATGACTTCCGTATGATAGCTCAGGATTATATCCGGCCTTACTTTCTTCCACCTCACATATAATGTCATAGTCACTGATATCAGCAAAGGAAGTTGGCACTCCCAGCTCAGGCGATGATGTACCTATCCGTCCCGGCACTATAAGCATCATGTGCTTATTCTTGTCCCTGTAGTACCAATTAATCTTGCCTAACAGATTGGCTATCAGGCTCTTAGACTTGTAGGGCATATTGTAATATGCGATTGGGTCTACATATACAATAACATCTAGTTTAGTCGCTCTACACATACCCATTGAAGAACCTACACTTTCAAGAAGAACATTCTCCTTATCTATATTGCCGGGTATAACTTCACCGCCTTCTACTTTCAGAACCTGTAAAGGACGACATTGTAACAAATCAATTGAATACTCATTATCATCTGATATATTGATTGTAAACTCAATATCAACAGGATAATCATACTCATCCTGAATACACTTAAGCATTCTGCCCATCTGTCCCATTAATCTCCCATTATCCACAAGCCCCTTGCAGGATATGAATTCAACATCACGGTTTCTTCCTCGTTCTCTTAGTCTTAACTCAGCATCATAATCATGTTCCAATAATATGTTCTTAAGAAATGCCGACATATTTCCTTCGATATCTTCCAGAGACAGGCGTTGTAACTCCTTTTTTTCCATATCTATAACTTCAGCTTTACCTTGAGAAAACCTGTGCTTATCAGCTGAGGACGAATAACCTGTCTTATCAGGCATGTCAAGATTGACAATCCTAGGATAGGAGCCTTCTGTTCTGTCTACTGCCGAGGTTCCAAGCCCCATAACAAGACGTAGCATTCCTGCCTTAGGGTTAGAGTCCTTCATAACTCTGTAGGGACTGTAAGAATAACCTACTCCGGCGGCGCAGGGCATATAATACTGTCCATAATAAGACCCTGACACCCTCTGTATAAGAAGTGCCATCTGTTCATCACGCTTATCAAGTCCACGGCGTTTTCGATAATCAAGTGCGGAGAGGCTGACTGAACTTGCATATACAACCTTAATTGCATTCTCAAACTCCTCTAGTCTTGCCTGCAATGTTCCTCTGTTAGCACAAAATACCGATTCGTATTTGCCGGCAAATGCGTTGCCAAATCCATCTTCTAAAATACTGCTTGACCTTACTATATAAGGGTCTCTTCCATAGTACTCAATAATCCTTGTGAACTTTTCCTCCATTGCCTGAGAAAAGCGTCCTTCCATAAGTCCTTCGGCAAATTCATTGGCCACTTCAAAATACCCTTCATCTGTCCTCTGCCTTATCCTCAGATCCCACAGATTGTTATCAACAATGTATGTATAATATACATCAGACCCTACATAGAAAGAATCATGAGGTTCTAAGACCTCATCAATATCCATCTGATTACTACGAATAATTGCTCTTGCAAGCAACATTCCGCAGGCTTTTCCTCCAATCATTCCTGTTCCAACCATGTGATTTCTTACATCAAAATAATCTTCGGGAGCAAAATGTTTCTTAACCATATCTCTCATCTTAGAATCTCTTGTCATCATAATGTCACACATGGTAGAGCATTCATCAGTAATATCCTTCCCACTGTCTTCTTTTTGACGCGAAGCATTGAAGAACCTGTCCCAGGAGTCAGAAAAGTGTTCCATGGCATGCTGCTTCTCTCTACCAAGAGTCTGGTAGAATCTACTGGATCTTACACCATCTAGAATCGGTCTGAAGCTACCTGATTCCTTGTTGTAAATATGAGGCAAAAACATGGTATCTGAGTTTCTGTTCCATACCTTTTCCGGGCGAACATATATATTGTTCTTGTCCTCAAATACATCAAAGAAAAGCTGTGTCGTATCAAGAATCTTGCCTATTGCCGTCTGCGAATGCTTGCCTCGTATAATAGGAAAAAAAGCAACAGTATCAAGGATAAAGAGGAAGGGGCAGGTCACTCTGAAGAAATTGCCCATCATAAGGTCGGTCGCCCATGCCGTCTGAAGCTCCGACAGACAATCAAATACATAAAAAGCGTCTCTTCCTTCCCTCTCAATGTAATTGTGGATAGCTACCGTAAAATTCTCAAATCTATGAGATAAAGGTACCTCTATTGTCTTTATCTCATCACACTCTTCAATTAAGGGCTCGTGTGATGCAAATCTAAAATATATAATATTGCGCTTATCTTCTATCGCTTGCCTTACATATGGCTCCATAAAAAGCTTAAACTGTGACAGCTTAGACACTCGCCATACTACATTGTCACCCAGCCTTATATTGTCAAGAGCTTGATCCATCTCATCAATTCCACTCTTTACCCTCTCAAATGCCGCCATAACATTTTCTCCTCTATTCAACATCCTGCAGCGCCAATGCTCCTTCTTCACCAGTTCGAATCTTAACAACCTTGCTTACAGGGTATACAAATATCTTACCGTCGCCAATCTTACCGGTGTACAGTGTCTTCTTCGCCACTTCAATTACGCTTCGTACCGGAATATCACTTACCACTACTTCAAGCTTAATCTTAGGAAGAAGTGTCATGTCCATCTCAACTCCACGATACATCTGTCCGGCGCCTTTTTGAATACCGCAGCCTGTAACCTGAGTTACAGTAATTCCCGATACACCAAGCTCGTTAAGCGCCCTCTTCATCTTGTCATAGCGAGAGAGTTTCGTTATTATTACAACCTTGTTAATTCCAGTATCGAGACTTGTTCCCGAAAGCTGGGTTGTTGTATCCTCAACCGGAACAGCTGCATTAATCTGTGCAGGAGTTGCCTGCTCATATTCTGACACTCCCAGCTTCGTATTCTCATTAGCCACCATAGTGTTCTCTGTAACATCCACGATTGAAAAACCTGCATAAGCTGATGCAAGACCATGCTCCATAGAATCAAGTCCTTCTATCTCTTCCTCTTCCGATACCCTAAGTCCCATAATAAGTCTTATGAGGCCGAATACAATCGTCATTGTAATTGCCGTCCATGCAGCTACACTAATAACTCCCAGCCCTTGTAGTCCTAGTTGATACACGCCTCCACCATATAAAAGTCCTGTTATTTCATCATTTCCAGGAACAGATGTTGTTGCAAAAAGTCCAACAGCAATTGTTCCCCATATACCGTTTATCATATGAACCGCCACAGCACCTACGGGATCGTCTATATGCAATACATAATCAAGCAGCCATACGCCAAAGCATACAAGTAGACCCGATACAGCTCCTATAATTAATGAGCCAAGAGCATCTACCACATCGCATCCTGCGGTAATGGCAACAAGACCTGCAAGGGATGCATTGAGACACATAGACACATCAGGTTTGCCCCATTTGACCCATGTATATATGAGACATACAACTGTCGCAACAGAAGGTGCTATGGTTGTTGTTACAAATACGGAAGCCAACTGGTCAACCGACGTACAAGCAGCTCCGTTAAATCCGTACCAGCCAAGCCACAGTATGAACACGCCAAGGGCTCCGATTACGATATTATGTCCCGGAATAGCATTGACCTTAGTAACCTTGCCGTCTTTATTTCTCTCGAACTTGCCTATACGAGAGCCTACCATCTTCGCGCCGATAATTGCGGAGATGCCACCAACCATATGAATTGCACAAGAGCCTGCAAAATCGTGAAATCCCATCTGGGATAGCCATCCATCGCCCCAGATCCAATGGGCTTCAATCGGATATATCAGTGCAGATATAACTGCTGAGTATACACAATAGCTTAAGAACTTGGTTCTCTCTGCCATGGCTCCCGATACTATTGTTGAAGTTGTAGCACAAAATACCAGATTGAATATAAAGTTAGACCAATCAAATTCTCCGTAATTGGTAAAAATATCAAAGCCCGGCTTGCCGATAAATCCGAACAAATCCTCACCCAGCAAAAGCCCAAAGCCGATAAGAATAAATACAACGCAGCCTATACAAAAGTCCATTAAGTTCTTCATTAGAATATTGCCTGCGTTCTTCGCTCTGGAAAATCCCGCTTCAACCATTGCAAAACCTGCCTGCATCCAGAATACTAATGCGGCACCGATTAAAAACCATACCCCAAATATTTCTCCATGTAATGATTCGTAAATTGTATCTATCATCTGTTCGTCCTCCTGTCTGTCATTCTTATTCCAGCTAGTTCACAAATAAAAAGCCATCCCTACAAACGGTGGGTAGTCAAAAGCTACCTTCCACGCCATTGTGGGATGACTTAATGATAATTCCTAGTACACACTGAACAGTAGCTTGCCATAGCTTGGGAAAGGCCACTGCTTCTCGCCAACAAGCATCTCTGCTTCGTCTACTGATGCTCTCAAATCCTCCATTGCCGGAAGGACTTTATCTCTTATTGCTTCAGAGGTGCTTATAATACTCTCATATTCTTTTATCGAGTCCAGCGCCTCTTCTAATGAATCAACCTTTTCAAGTATCTCATCTTCAAGAACTGACAATCGTTCCATAGTTGTCTTCTCATATGTGCATTTAACCTTAGGCGAAACCAGCTTAACCTTGGCAACAGAGGATGCTAATGTATACACATACTCATCTATTGCCGGAAGATAATTCTTCCTTACCATGTCCACCATTGTAAGCCCTTCGATATTGACACTCTTACAATAATTCTCAAGCATAATCTCGCATCTTGAATTAAGCTCTGTCTCGGTAAATACCTTATGCTCCATTAACATTTTCTTATTTTTGTCATGTAACAGATATGGCATGGCATCAGCCGTAGTCTTAAGGTTGAGAAGACCTCTTACCTTCGTCGCTTCCTCTACCCACTCCGGAGAATATCCGTTACCGTTGAATAGTATTCTCTCATGCGCGGTGATTGTCTCCTTGATAAGCTCGTGAAGCTCGTCTTCAAAGTTCTTAGCCTTCTCTAATCTGTCAGCATACTGCTTAAGACTTTCTGCCACAGCGGCATTTAACATAATGTTGCAGCACGCAATTGAATTAGAAGAACCTAATGAGCGGAACTCGAACTTGTTACCTGTAAATGCAAAGGGCGAGGTACGGTTTCTATCCGTAGTGTCCTTAGAAAATCTCGGAAGTGAATGAACTCCTAACTTCATTACCTCCTTCTCCTTATCTTGGTAAGGCTTATCATTCTTAATGGCATCAAGAATTGCGCTTAACTCGTCCCCTAAGAATACGGAAATAATCGCAGGTGGTGCTTCGTTAGCTCCCAATCTATGGTCGTTACCCGCTGTTGCAACCGATAGTCTCAGCAAATCTTGATAGTCGTCAACTGCCTGCACAACAGCACATAGAAACAGTAGGAATTGAGCATTCTCGGAAGGTGTTTCACCGGGTGATAACAGGTTTGCACCTGTATCTGTTGCCATGGACCAGTTGTTATGCTTACCCGAACCGTTAACTCCGGCGAAGGGCTTCTCATGTAAGAGACATACCATGTCATGACGCCTTGCAACCTTTTGCATAATTTCCATTGTAAGCTGGTTATTATCCGTTGCCACATTCGTTGTTGAGAAGATAGGTGCCATCTCGTGCTGAGCCGGAGCAACCTCGTTGTGCTCAGTTTTGGCAAGGATTCCCAGCCTCCAAAGCTCGTTGTTAAGGTCTTCCATATAAGCTGTTACCCTGGGCTTAATCACTCCAAAATAGTGATCGTCCAACTCCTGTCCCTTAGGTGGCATAGCACCAAATAGTGTCCTTCCTGTATATACAAGATCGGGGCGCTTCTCGAATACTTCTCTGTCGATAAGGAAGTATTCCTGCTCAGGACCTACGCTAGTCCTAACATATTTTGCATCTTTACCGAACAACTTAAGAATTCGTTTGGCTTGTCTGTTAAGCGCCTGCATAGAACGAAGAAGTGGAGTCTTCTTATCCAGGGCATCTCCTGAATACGAGCAAAATGCTGTTGGAATACAAAGTGTGTGATCCTTGATAAATGCATAAGAAGTAGGATCCCACGCTGTATAACCTCTTGCTTCAAATGTCGCCCTAAGTCCCCCTGACGGAAATGATGATGCATCAGGCTCTCCCTTGATTAACTCCTTGCCGGAGAACTCCATTATAACTCCGCCATCAGGTGAAGGAGTGATGAAGCTGTCGTGCTTCTCTGCTGTCACACCGGTAAGTGGCTGGAACCAATGTGTGAAATGTGTTGCACCGTTTTCAATAGCCCACTCCTTCATCTCCTTAGCAATTGCCTCTGTCATTGCCACATCAAGCTTCGCATTCTCGTCAATAGTTTTACGAAGAGAATTGTAGACATCAACAGACAGCCTCGCTCTCATAACCTTGTCATCAAATACGCATGAACCAAATGTTTCGGGAATGTTTTGTGTACTCATAATTATGCCTCCTTAGCATGGGTTGACAAGGGGACGGTCCTTTTGTCAACCTAGTTATCTTCATTTTTCTTTTTGGGTTGACAAAAGGACCGTCCCCTTGTCAACCTACACACCACTCTCACCATAATTAGACAATACTCTGGCTGAGGGGTCGTCTACATTACATCCTTCCCAATTCTTGTTGGGCATCCAGAAATCTACTACCATCTCTGATTGATTTGGATAGTATTTCTCAAATAACTCACGATATAATAATGACTCCTTGGTAAAGGGAGTAGCGTGTGTATATTTTTTAACTTTATCTTCATACTCTTCATCCGTGTAGGTTGACTCAGCAAGTTCAACCAAATCATCCTTAAGAGAATGCCCTACCGCATCAGAAAATGCAGCTTTTTCTCTCCAGAGGATATCATCCGGAATCAGCTTGTCTTTCTCAAACGCTTTTCTAAGCAGATATTTGCCTTTACCATAATGATTCATCTTGATGTCCGGATTAATGGACATACAATACTTAACAAAATTATGGTCTCCAAAGGGAACTCTGGCTTCTAGTGAGTTAACGCTTATACATCTGTCAGCCCGAAGGACGTCATACATATGAATCTCTCTGATTCTCTTCTCGGATTCTGCCTGAAACTCTTCTGCTGACGGTGCAAAGTCTGTATATTTATAGCCAAAAATCTCATCCGATATCTCGCCTGTAAGTATCACCTTGTTGTCAGATTGTTCGTGAATTGCTTTGCATAACAGATACATACCGATTGATGCTCTGATTGTTGTAATATCGTAAGTGCCAAGTGCTTCTATTACAGGTTCTAATGCATCTTGAACATCTTTCTTTGTAATTATTATCTCGTGATGATTAGAACCAATATAATCTGCAACTTCCCTTGCATACTTCAAATCAATTGCATCAATATCCATTCCAATCGCCCAAGTCTCAATGGGCTTTCCAAGTAGCTTTGAAGCAATCCCACATACAAGTGATGAATCTAGTCCTCCAGATAACAAAAATCCTACAGGTGAATCAGAATCTAATCTCTTATTAACACCTTCAACAAGCAAATCATGAATGTTTAATAATATCTCTTCTTTACTATCACCATTGTATGCGCTAACCTCTGACAAATCTCTGTAGCATACAAACTCTCCATCTTTATAGTAGTGTCCTGGTGGAAATGGTTTAATTTCTCCAACCACATTTACCAGATTCTTAGGTTCAGAAGCAAATAAATAATCACCTTCTGAATCAATTCCATAATATAAAGGTCTAATTCCAATAGGATCTCTTGCCACTATATATGAGTCATTTCTGTTGTCATAAAGAATTAAAGCAAATTCTGCATCTAATAACTTGAACATGTCAACACCATATTCTTTATACAATGCAGGAAGTATCTCACAATCCGAATCGCTTATAAAACCGTATCCTTTCTCTATAAGCATTTCCTTAAGACTTCTGAAACCATATATCTCACCATTACATACCAGGGAATAATCGAAATCTGTCGGTTCTCCATAGCAAGGTCTGTCATCAGTTACTTCATAGATAACAGTTGCATTATCATTAAATACAAAAGGCTGCATTCCATTATTATTTAGTCCCATAATAGATAATCTATTAAATCCAAGATATCCTCTATTCGTCTTAATAATCCTGCTTACATCAGGACCTCTGCTTCTAGTCTTAGATAATGAGCACTTGAAGTCACTAAGACTCATCTTCGTGCCACAATATCCCATAATTGAACACATTGCCTTTTACCTCCATGATTTATTAGTATAAAAACATAAAAAAAGGGCGTCTTGAAGATTTAACTTCAAGACGCCTTTGTCTTTACGTGTGTCAGTATATTACTTTGTCTAAGAAATGTCAAGCATCAAAATCAATTTTTTAAGTTTTATTTTAAATACAAAAAAGTGTTTTCTCTTATATCACTCCAATCAGTACAGCGCGTATAATTAGAAGAAGGTAATATGCTTTCTCTATTCCATGGTCTATCGTACACCATTACCTTTAAATTAGGCAAGTGATTAAAGAACTTAAATGCAAAGGGCGAATCCTCAATTGCAATATCAAAATGCATCTTATTATAGTCCTCAATTTCAAGACTATATTTACTATTCTTAAAAAGCCCTTCTCGTCCGTACTTATTAAGGCAATATAAACTGACACCTTCTAGTCCATTATTATCAAGCCATTCTCTCGACGGTTCATATACACCAAAGGGACGGCCAGTAATTACAGACACATCATGCCCTGCGTCAATCCAATTATTCACAGTATCAACAGCACCGGGTGTCGCTTCATATGAAAGAAGTTCTTCTGGCAAATGTGCTTTAATCATCATTTGTTCATATTCATCATTAGTCAATCCAAAGGATTGTTTAAGATCAAAGCACGTAATATCTTCGTATGATATTTTCTTTCCAAACATATCATATACGAGATGTGTAAAATACCTTGCCGTCTCGCACAGACAATCATCATAGTCAATATAGATATTCATACTATTTCTCTTCACCAGTTTCAACTTTCTTAATATCGCTGCTCTGGTCTACTGAAAGATCGAAATTATTGAACATATCATTATCAGGCAAAATCATTGCGAATTCATCAGTACGATCAATTGATGCATTGGCACTGTCAAATGCTAATTCTAAGATATGTCCACCTTTAGTCTTATCATCTGATATAAAGTGAAAATGCCATCCCTTAGCATTAAGTTTATCCATATAATTCGGGCAATATAATCCCACAATAGTTCCCTTGATATTGTCATAGTTAAAGACCGTCTGATCAGTTTCAAGTACCTTGGCAAGAGGCTTGTAAGGTTGTGTCTGAGGCAGTTCACTTCTTACCTGCATCTTATTAAATGTTCCTTCTATCTTAACCATATAGAAACGATTATCACCAATTTCTTTTACCTTTCCATTAAGCTGTTCTTTAAGGGCTTCAACACTTGCAATATTGTTAAGAGACATTTTCGAATCTTCATCAAAGAAAGTAACATTTGCAAAAGGAATAGTTTCAGAATCTGCCACCTTTTGAACAGAACCATCGTAAGCCGCTCTGTAAATAACACCATCAAGCATTATAAGTTCTCCATTAAGCGCGTCAAATGTTCCTATTCCAATATCACCTTTGTCCTTAAGGGTAGTAGCTGTCACACTTCCATTGTAATCACCGAAAGTTAATCCCTGAAGTAAAGACACCTGATTAAGTACATCCTTATCATCCTTATTAGCCGAACTCTTTCCTGTACCGCATGCAGTAAGGGAAAGTGCTACAATTAACATTAATGATACTACAATCCTTTTTTTCATAATTTCTATCTCCTTTATCTTGTATATTTACTTAATTAAAAGTTCAACTATTATATCTAATATTCGAAGCAATCCATCCTCTGTCTTAGGTGGTTTTACTTTAACTGTTTTCTGAGTTGCATCATCGTTATTTGGTATTGATGTATTGTTGTCAAATAATGTGGCAGATACAAGAAAAACTTTAACACTGAAATTATCTACTTCCATATCATCCACATCATCAGGTAATTCTTCTTTAGTGAAGTCGTATTTTATATCTGACCAATCCTGCCACCTTCCATCTGTATAGATGAAACTTTCCCCAGGATTTACAACTGATTTTCCATAGAATTTAATTCCTGCTCTAATGGCACTATCGTAGTCATTCATAGCATTTACAGACATCTCATATACATTATTGCCTTCTTTATCTGTATTAGTCTCAGTTGCAACTACAGCCAGCCGTTGTCCGTAAGTAATATAGATAGGCTCATCTAAATCCACACGATGGTATCCCTTGTATTCAAAGTCTTCACTTAGCTCCTTTACAAGTGTACCATCAGTAGGATCTGTACTATCCTCATCTAACAGATATATCTGGAACTTAACATGTGCATTCTCATTTGCAGTCTTAGTAGAAACTGACTGAATCTCCGCATCAAGACCATCCTCAAATGTAAATATATTAGCAGTTCTTATCTCCTCAGTCCTGCTAACATCGTATTTGTAATCAGATGTAAGGTAATCATATTGCATTGCATAGAATCCATCATCTCTACCTAGACTATTTGAAAGAACTATAGATTCTGCATCTAATAAAGACTTATCATAGTAGGAAATATAGAAATACCCGGTATGCTTTCCATTTTCATCTACTAGCCCCCATTCTCCATTGCCAATTGGTCTTCCATTATCATTAGTTACATAATCAGTTTCAGAACCCCAGCTATTCTTAGCAATCCATGCTCCATCCCCCGGAGGTCTGTGTCCTTCATTAAAGTTATCCTTAGAATAATTGTCATCCCATCCAACTATAGAAACAACATGATTACTTCTCTTGTCTTCATAAGTATAGTGTGCCCACGTATCTAAATTCAAATAATTATTGGTTGCAATCTGCCCTTGTCTTGACGTATCAGCTTCAAAATGAGCAAGAACTCCATGACCATTAAGAAGCTCCTTCTTCAGTGCAATTGTTCCTTCTTCATTTATTCCAGTCCAATTTCTATTATCATCACGATTAGCAAGTTGAGGAAGCATATTACCATCCTTTAATGAGAATCCACTAGTTCTAAACCGATTAGGATATCCATCTTCTCCAATTTCATCAATTGTCCAATCATCCTTGTCAGAGTATTCATCGCTATTTTCATACCCCTTATATTCCTTATCTGTTATACCTTCAAGAAGAATTTGAGCTGTAATAGTGTCTACATTTACACTAGGATCAATCCATCCGTTATTCTTTGCTGACTCTACAAGTGAATTAAGTTTCCCCTCACTACGAAGCTTCTCAATAAAATCCTCAACAGTCAGTCCTCCCATTTCCTTCTCTAAGCTCTGTCGTTCCGATTCAATACACTCATCACGATTATTAAGATAGTACTCATACTTGGTAAAACCTTGTCTTCCTTTATAAGGAAAATAGTATTCATAAATAGGCCCTACACCAGATGCAAGTAATGTAGAAAAGAATCGATTATCAGCCCCTTCATTATATAAGTCGGTATAATCCTCCTCTGCTCCAATTACTGATATACCTTCTCCAATTTGTTTATCATCCTCATTTGCTGTTATTGGTTGAAGGGAATACCATGATAAATGCTTCTCAGAAAGGTCTAGTCCTACCCCTTCTTTTCCTTCATTCCCTTCTTCTACAGTATCCTCATATGTTAGTCCAAGTAATGATAATATACTTGTCTCCATTGCAGATACTGCGGCAAATGCCCAACATGTCCCCCATGGATTTTGCATTTTTACAGGTGTAACAATTCCAAGACTTCTCTGATCAAATTGTGCTGGCAGATTCTCCTCTGCAGATACAGTAATATCACCTACGGGTGAAACCACAGATAAAACTAATACAATTGATAACACCGCTGATGATATTATTTTTGTTATTTTCTTCATGTATTGCCCCTTTTGTATGTCGGAATCACTTCTAATTTGTGCAGATTGATTTTATGAAGATAATCGAATCTCTCCTTTAGCTTCTCATCATCGCATACACCATTTATAATATAATCATCAAGAGATGCATATGTAAAGCCTAACTTATCTTCATCAGACATTCCTGATAAACCGTCGGATGGCTCCTTATGAACAAGTTCCTTAGGAACCTTAAGTGCATCACCAATCTGAAGCATCTCAGTTACTGTGTAGTTAGCACATGGTGAGAAATCCCCGGCTGCATCACCGTATTTCGTAGAATAACCAACATAGTCCTCCGAAGCATTACATGTGTTGGCAACTCTTCCACCATTAGGAAGGGACTGAGCGATTGCGTACAAGGTGGACATCCTAAGACGAGGGGCTAAGTTAATCTTCGTATCTTTGGTAATCTCAATATCACTTGCGCTTTCCTGTAACGTATCAAGGAAAGCATTATAGCTAGATTCAATATTAACTGTATATGTCTTGATTCCCAGGTGATTAGCTATAGCAATTGAGTCATTAATGTCAGCCTGCCTGCCGTTAGGCATCATTACACCAACTACTCTGTCCTTGCCAAGAGCTCTAACCAGAAGTGTTGCCACAATTGACGAATCCTTGCCACCTGATAAGCCAATTACAGCACTAGCCTTAGGGCCATTGTTATCAAACCACTCTCTTATCCAATTTACAATTCCGTCAATTTCTTTATTTGCGTCGAACATGCTATTCTCCTTCACAATAATTAGTTCATATTATTTGAAATTAGTATAGCACATATTAGGAAATCATTTAACATAATCTAAAAAAAGATGCCCACCATATTAGGTAAGCATCTTACAATTAAAAATTTACAACTTATTATCTTCTAGTATTCTTCATCGTCATTAGAATTGTTAGATGTGCCAGAATTGCCACCTTTCTTAGGATCTACATAATCATCCTTCTTCTTAAGCATTGTAAAATACAATATAAGATATAAAGCTACAATTCCTAATAATACCGGTACATGAATGTAGACAGGTATACTTCCATCTTCATCTAAAGGAATAAATTGTGCTATACCAGTTCTATGAAGAATCACGATAACTTCATATACCACAACTAATAACAGCACTACTCCACCAATTGGAGAGAATTTTGCTAATGACTCCTCCGTGTATTTCTCGAAATTCTTATCACTACCACCATTCTTCTTAGTAAACAATATGAATGCCTCATATAAGAAAACTAATGCTAATACAATGTTAAAAATTAAACTGCCCATCTTAACCTCCTAGAATCTTAATG
>OCTW013416028.1_pt1 | contig 48575 bp, 28 predicted proteins | sample 1539671 | NCBI WGS metagenome assembly OCTW01 (sample SAMN02144230, study PRJEB22623) | gut metagenome | biome: sheep rumen | host: Ovis aries | place: New Zealand
AAACAAAGGTAACAATTTGGGCTGACTCCACAATTATGGAATCAGCCCTTTCTTTCTTCTTATTAAAACTTTTAGCGGACAGTAATAATTCTCTTTAGCGTATCTCACACACAACTCATAAGTTACACAAACTTGTGTTACACAAACTTGTGTGAGTGCTTTTCCATTGTCTTATAATAAAAAAAGAACTGCGGCATCGCGTCGCAGTTCTTTTCTTCACAAGTCATGTAGGGTGTTGCCTATCTGCCCCAAGAACTCTGAGGATTTTCATCTATCTCGAGGTCGTCCTCTTCGCTGAGATTGGTATTGACGTCTGTTATGGTGCCTGCTAACAGTTGCAGATGTTGCTGCAGACAGACAGTCTGCATGGCAGGCTCGATATATTCCTTTTTCATGATGGTTGTTTTTTAGTCGCTTGTCGTCGAGCTAAACCTTCTGCGCGACAGCGTACTTATTATTTTACTGTTATCTTTTTACCATTTTTGATGTAGATGCCGCCCTGAGTAGGCTTGCCTTGCAGACGGCGACCATCGAGGGTATGCCATGCGTCTTTAAGCGAAGAGTGGAGAGTAGAGAGTGAAGTATTCGCTTCCACCTCCACAATGCCCGTAGCTTCTTCCTCATCCTCGCCAAAGTCGATGCTGAACGACGTGAGGCGGCGGGCAAGCAGGGCGTTGTCATCGTCACCTATCTTGAAGTAGGCGCGGAAGGAACTGATGCCGGCTTCTGTGGTTGGGTAGAAGAGCGTGTTCTCACTGCCCATGAGCAGGATGCTCTTGTTCTCAGCATCGAAAGCGGTGCTCTTGTAGGTGCCAACAAAGCGGACACGCTCGTCAGTTGTGACGCTCTCTGCATTGGTGTCGTAATCATTTTTAGTGGCTTCTATGGTTACACCCTCGAACACGGGATTCTCGATGTTCGATGTACCATCACCGTCCCACTTAATAATATAAGGTGTTCCAGCCTCCAGCGTGTTCACTGCATCGCCGAATGTCAGGTTGAGCGTTGTGCCGCTGATGCTGGCTGCGGTCAAGCTACGGGCAGTTGCTCCGTAGAGTGGGCAGTCAGTAGCGGTCAGGTCAACGTCAAAGGGCAGACAGAGCGTGTTCCACTTGCCGTCCTTGTAGAGGGTGCGGCCGTTGAGGACGACGTTCGTCTGCTGTCCATCGAGGGCGGCAATGCGCTGTGAGTTCTTCACGTCGGCGTCACGGTCGTCGTCGAGGAGGATGTCCACGCCCATGAGCGTCTTGCCGTTCACCTTCGTCAGGTCGATGATGGTGCCGCTGAGGGTCTCGCTGCCGTTCCAGAGCGTCTTGCCGTCGGCTACTGCTACGGTGCCGCCTTCGGTGCTGATGCTGCTGGCGGTGATGCGGTCGTCGGGGCGGGTCCAGCCGAGGGTGATGTTGCTGTTCGTTCCGCCGGCGTAGAGACCGTAGATGTCACCGCTGCCGGTGGCGGTGGCGTCGAGTTGTCCGCCGTTGATGGTGATGTCGCCGTCGCTGGTCTCGATGGCTATGGCATATTTGGAATTGGTGGCGACGCTGAGTTTGCCGCCGTTGAGGGTGACGCTTCCGGCATCGAGGCCTCTACCGCCCGTATATAGTGAGTTGCTGATGCTGACGTTGCCGCTCTGCTGGGTGTAGTTGCGCACATTGAAACCTTTACTGCCTGTGCCTTCATAGCTGATGGTGCCTGCCGTGGCGGCATCGAGGCTCTGGCCGTAGATGGTGAGGTCGCATGTGCCACAATCTATGCCAGTAACGCCTGTGCGATTTTCGGCGGTGCCGATGTGCATGGTGCAGCCGTCGGCGAGGATAAGAGTGATGTTGCCCTGCGGACACAGCTTGATGCCGGTGTAGTCGATGTCGGTGCCTACGTAGTACCAGCCTGCGGCGAGGTCAACGTATTGATTGCCGTACACACTGGTGCGCGTCTCATGTCCGTCGAGGGCGATGGCCAGTGCGGTCTGTGTGGTGCCGTCGGCTGTCATGTAGCTGACCTCGTGCTGCTGTCCGTCGCTGCGGATGGCGGCGGTGATGGTCACGTCGCAGTCGGTGCTGTTCACAGTGTATGTGTTGCCGCTGATGGCGGTGCCGTTGGCGCTAAAGGTGGGCGTGTAGCCCTCGGGGGCTTCGCTGCCAAGGGTGCTGGCGAGGGACAGGGCAAGACCATCGCGGTAGTAGCTCACGCCGTTATACACAAAGCCGTTCTCGGGCGCGGAAGCCAGCGCGGTGGTGCTCACGCCGTCGCCGAGGGTGATGACGTAGGCAGGGAGGGCGCCGTTGTTGTCGGTGAGGTCGGCGATGTCGGTGTTGCAGCAGCCTACGTTGGTGGCGTTTTCGGTGCCGTTCACGGTGCAGCCGTGGTAGTAGTTGTTGGTGAGGCGGGAGGTGTAGATGGTGCGGCCGCAGATGGTGCCGTAGTTCCAGTTGCCGGTAGCGGCGATATAGGAATCGGTGACGGAGCAGCGCCAAATGTAGCCATCGTTGTTGTAGCCCACGATGCCGCCGACGTTCTGGCAGCCTGTGATGCGGGCGTCGGTGAGGTGGACGTCGTGGATGTCGGCACCGCCGGATATACAGCCGAAGAGGCCTTGGTAGCAGTCGGCATTGCCGCTGCCGTCCTTGCGGATGCGGATGCCGCTGACGGTGTGGCCGTCGCCGTCGAACATGCCTTTGAAGTAGCGCAGGGTGCCGCCGATGTAGCCGCCGATGGCCTCATAGTTCTCGTCGTAGTCGTCGGTCTCGTCAGCGTCGTGGGTGAACGTGATGTCGGCTCCGAGCTTGAAGGAATTGGGCTCGTAGTCGTTGGCGGTCTCGCCGTTGGTGCCGTTCACGCGGTGGGCGAGCAGCAGGAGCTGGTCCTTGTTGTATATCATGTAGGGGTCGGCTGAGTTGCCCTGGTTCACGGTTGCCCAGTCGATGGGAACGAGCGTCACCGTCAGGTCGAGGCCGGCGTAGTTGTTGATGTTCTCCGAAAAGAAGTAGAGCGTCATGCTCTGGCCGCTGCTGTTGACGGTGGTGATGGCGGTCTGGGTGCCGCTTACTGCGTCGAGCAGTTTCGTACCGCTGGTCGTGCTGCCGTCATAGACGGTCAATTTGTCATGACCGCTCTCCGTCGTGATGCTGCCCGAGAGCTGGAGCACGTAGCCCGAGGGCGCGGTCAGGATGAGAGTGCCCCTGCAGCCGTTGCTGTAGTTCGCATCTTTTCCGCCATCGTCATACACCTTGAACGACTGTACGTCCGAAGGGATGATGACTGTCTCCGTGCCTGTCTTGGGCATGTTGATGTAGAGGCTCGTCAGGTCGTTGGTAAACGTAGGTGTGACGGTGACCGCCGACGCGGGCATGGCGAAGGTGGCAGTGTTAGCCCATATGTTCCAGTCCACTGCCACGACATTGCCGCTGCCGTCCACGACGCTGAGACCGCTGAGCAGGTAGCCGCTTTCGGGCGTGGCCGTCAGGGTGATGGTCTCGTTGACCTCGTCCGTGCTCTTGTCAGCAGCGACACTGCCGCCCGTGGCGGTGTTGACTGTGATGCTATAGTCTGTGCTGGTGTTGACGAGCGTCACCGTCAGGTCGAGACCGGCATAGTTGCTGAGTGGGTTCGAGTAGAAGTTGAGCGTCATGCTCTGGCCCGTGCTGACGGTGGTGATGGCGGTCTGGGTGCCGCTGGTGGTGCTGTTCACTGCGTTGAGCAGTTTGGTGCCGCTGGCTGTACTGCCGTCATAGACGGTCAGTTTGTCCGAGTTGATTTCCGTCGTGATGCTGCCCGAGAGCTGGAGCACGTAGCCCGTGGGGGCGGTCAGGGTGAGGGTGCCGTCGCAGTTGTCGCTGTAGTTGCCACTCGCGCCCCCGTCGTCATACACCTTGAACGACTGTACGCCCGAAGGGATGGTGGCCTGCTTCGTGCCTGTCTTGGGCATGTTGATGTAGAGGCTCGTCAGGTCGTTGGTAAACGTAGGTGTGACGGTGACTGCCGAGCCGGGCATGGTGAAGGTGGCGGTGTTTGACCATATATTCCAGTCCATAGCCACGGCATTACCGCTGCCGTCCACGACGCTGAGACCGTTGAGCAGGTAGCCGCTTTTGGGCGTGGCCGTCAGGGTGATGGTGTTGCCCATTGTTGCCGAGGTCGTGTTGGCCACAACGCTGCCGCCCGTTGCGTTGTTCACGGTAATGGCATACTCCGTGCTGTTGCTGGCGAGCGTCACTGTCAGGTCGAGGCCGGCGTAGCGCATAGAACCGTCCGAACAGAAATAGAGCGTCATGCTCTGGCCGCTGCTGGTGACGGTGGTGATGGCGGTCTGGATGCCGCTGCTGGTGCTGCCCACTGCGTCGAGGAGCTTGGTGGCGCTGTTGTTGCTGCCGTCATAGACGGTCAGGTGGTCATTGCTTTTTTCCGTCGTGATGCTGCCCGAGAGTTGGAGCACATAGCCCGCGGGGGCGGTCAGTACGAGGGTGCCGCTGCAGTCGTAGCCGTATTTTCCGCTTGCGCCGCCATCGTCATACACCTTGAACGACTGTACGCCCGATGGGATGGTGGCAGTCTTTGTGCCCGTCGCGGGCATGTTGATGGAGAGGCTCGTCAGGTCGTTGGTGAACGTCGGGGTGACGGTGACTGCCGAGGCGGGCATGGTGAAGGTGGCTGTGTTGAAAAACAGCCCGTCCCATGTCACTGCCACGGCATTGCTGCTGGCATCCACGACAGTGAGGTCGCTGAGCATATAGCCGCTCTCAGGCGTGGCAGTCAGGGTGACCACGTCGTTCACCTTGGCCTGGGTCGGATTGGCCGTGACGCTGCCGCCCGTAGCATTGTTTATGGTGATGCCATACTCTGTGCTGGTGCTGGCGACCGTCACCGTCAGGTCGAGGCCGGCGTAGTTGCCGCCGCCGTCCGACGAGAAGTAGAGCGTCATGCTCTGGCCGCTGCTAGTGACGCTGGTGATGGCGGTCTGGGTGCCGCTGCTGGTGCTGCTCACTGCGTCGAGCAGTTTAGTACCGCTGGCTTCGCTGTTGTCATAGACGGTCAGCAAGTCGTAGTTCTTCTCCACCGTGGTGCTGCCCGATAGCTGCAGCACGTAGCCCGTGGGGGCGGTCAGGGTGAGGGTGCCATCGCAGTTGTTGCTGTAGTTGCCTGCGGAATTGCTTGTATAGTTGTCACCACCCTTGCCACCGTCATCATACACCTTGAACGACTGTACGCCCATTGGGATGGTGGCCGACTGCGTACCCGTCACGGGCATGTTGATGGAGAGGCTGGTCAGGTCGTTGGTGAACGTCGGTGTCACGGTGACTGCCGAGTTGGGCATGCTGAAGGTGGCCTGGTTGTTGGTGTACCATCCGCCAGTCACTGCCACGGCATTGCCGCTGCCGTCCACGACGCTGATGCTGCTGAGCATATAGCCGCTCTCAGGCGTGGCAGTCAGGGTGACCACGTCGTTCACCTTGGCCGTGGAGGCAGCCTGTCCGCCGACGGTGGTTGCGACGCTGCCGCCCGTAGCATTGTTTATGGTGATGCCATACTCTGTGCTGGTGCTGACGAGCGTTACCGTCAGGTCGAGGCCGGCGTAGTTGTCGCTGCCGTCCGAATAGAAGTAGAGCGTCATGCTCTGGCCGCTGCTGGTGACGGTGGTGATGGCGGTCTTGGTGCCGCTGCTGGTGCTGCTGCTCACTGCGTCGAGCAGTTTCGTGGCGCTGGTCGTGCTGCCGTCATAGACGGTCAGATTGTCCCAGCTTCTCTCCGTCGTGATGCTGCCCGAGAGCTGGAGCACGTAGCCCGTGGGGGCGGTCAGGGTGAGGTAGCCTTTGCACGAGTTGCTGTAGTTGCCGCTCTTGCCGCCGTCGTCATACACCTTGAAGGAGGTGACGGTGGCATCGCTGAGCGTCAGCGTGTTCGTGCCCGTTGTGGGCATGTTCACGAACCAGCGTGCCGCCGTGCCTTCGGCCTCGCCAGTGTCCTCGGTCAGGTTTACGTTGTCTGCCCACGCCATCGCCGTGGTGAGCAGTGCCAGGACGAGCGCGGTGGCCGTCCTGCGGGTGGCGAGGAGCGTGCGTGCAGCCCGCCTCGTTGCGCCGCCCAGCCCCGTGGCCAACGGTGCGAAAATGTTCTTCTTAATACTCATTGTTATTGTTTATTATGATTATTTATTTGTCTCGTAGGGTATAAATAACACAGCGCCTCCCCTTGCTCCGTTGCAAAGAAGCCGTATATTCACACGCCCGCGCGGGCGTAATATATAAGGAAAAGCTATTGTAGGTGAGTACCTGAGAGAGTAATCAAATTATTGGTAATCGACTTTGTCGCTTCGCTCGTCGAAGAATGACCAAGAAAATCGGCGGTTTTAACATTTTGCTGTATTAGTCCAGCCTCTACCCTAAACGTGTCGAATTGAACACGGTTAAAACTTGTATCGCTCTTTACTTTTGCCATGCAACCCTTATTAGTTCAATAACTTTTGCAAACTTTTCCTGCAAAGTTACAACTTTTTCGGCAAATACAGGCAACCTTCCATCTTAAATAACGTCAAAAAGGCGTTTTTTACCGCATTTTGGCATCAAAACGTCACTTACAACTTTTTTTCCCTACCTTTTTGATTCACTTTGTACCAAAGATTTCCTGTCTGGCGACACATAAACATTGGCACTATTAAAACCACTTGCCGTGTCCTTAGTTTGTCTTGAATTAGTATGCGTCATAAATTATATCTGTGTTTGAATTCATCGCATTTATGCTTGCGCTTAGCAAAACTCACGTAAAACTACCAAACTGTTATTTCAACCCAATCACCAAAATGTCCTATTTTTGGCTTCGATTCCTTGCGATATTAGTCAGCAAACTCTGTTACGGGCTAAAATATCGCAAGGATTTTGCGTTTTCTGTATAATGCTGTAATACAGCACTATACAGAGCAGAGGGGTGCCTGAAGAGTGACATTTAAGGGCCTTTTCGGCGTGATTCGATAGCTTTTACATGGTAAAGTGATAGCTTTTACACCATGAAAGCTATGCTTTTACGATGTGAAAGTTATGCTTTTATACCCTAAAATGGCGCTTTTTACCCTGAAAAACGAAAAAAAGAAGACTGCCGGTTGTTGCAATCTTCTTCTCTGTTGGTCTGTTTTTCTTCCGAAATTCTCTGGTTTGCGATTTGTAATGAAATGTTAAATCACCAAAATGTCCTATCCGACCTCCATGTCGGCGGCATTAAAAACACGCGTCAGGATGTCAGCTTATCCATGGCGAAATACTTCCACAGGGGTGCCGCCATCATGGCCTGGTGGAACTCGTCGTTCTTCAGCATCCTGATGACCTCCTCACGCTCAAGCAGCACCACCTTGATATCCTCTGACTCCTCCAAGTGCTGCCCAGACAAACGCTCCACCCCCACCGCAAGGAAGGTGTGGCTGCTGTTGGTGCAGGCACCGGCGTTAGGACTGACAGTCATGAGGTGGCTCCACTCTCCGCCGCCGTAACCTGTCTCCTCATACAACTCACGCTTGGCGGCCTCCATAGGTTCCTCGCCCTCCTCCACGCATCCGGCAGGTATCTCGTAAGCCGTAAGATGCTGCGCGTGGCGGTACTGCCGCTCCATGAGGAAACGGCCGTCCTTGGTAATGGCTATCACGTTACAGAACTCAGGGTACTCAAGCACATAGAAGTCCTTTATCTCCGCACCGGTAGGCAGCCTCACGTGCTCACGCCTCGCCGTCAGCCACGGACGCTTATACAGATACTCACTCTCAAGCACCTCCCACTCCATCGGGTCTTTGTCTTTCTTCTTATCCATACAGAAGGCAAAGATAATAAAAAATTCATTAACAAGTATGAAAATCGAGCAGGAAAAGTGTTGAAATTAAATAAATTAAGGATAAATAATCATAAACATTGCCTGCATGGTTTGCCAGCGATGCCGAAAACACCTACCTTTGCCCTCGCTAAGGCGTTTTTGCCTGCAACAGAGAAAATTCAACTGACACTAATGCGTAATACATCTGTCACCTTATTTATACTTATAACGATATGCGCGGCGGCATACGCGCAACGGCGTTTCGTGGTCATCAACATGGAGACGAAGGTGCCCGTAAGGAATGTGGTGGTAAAGTATGGCAAGGACACGCAGTCCTGCACCATCTGGGACGGTTCGTTCATGCTCGACAGCCTGCTCACCGACACCTGCACTCAGCCCATAGTGCTCAGCCGCTCGGGTTTCCTGACGCTCACCCTCACCGCCTCGGAGCTGACCGACACCATAGAGATGCTGCCGTCGTTCAATGCCCTGACGGAGGTTATCATCTACGGTAAGCGCAAGAGCGGTATAGGGATGACCTGGACCTACGACCCCAAGACAGACATGAGTATAAAGAAAAACAAGGAAGGCTCCGTAAGGGCGGACATCAGCGGAGCCTTAGAGAGCCTCCTCACATACAAGCGCCGCAAGCGCTATGAGGAGACAAAGAAAAGGATGGAGGAATACTGAGAGGGATTACTCTCGCAACCCGCGAGATGTTAAAATATGTTTCTTTTCTTGCGTAATTCATAAACTTTGTATAAATTCGCAACATCTTCCATAACGTAATATCACCAAGTGGTATTCAGGGAGACGCATACATATTGGAAAAGCGTTTATCTTGCGCTTTGTCTTTGGCTATTCGGAACTTCGCAAACTCCAAGCTTACCAAAACGACAAGGCAACGATAGATGCCTATCAGGGTGTATATATACATAGCCCACGCCTAAGGGGGTAGTCTGCCGTGTGGCAGACTGTGGGTATATTATAATACATTCGGCGTGGGCTTCTGCGTTGCTCGTTCTATGGTAAGTGGGCAATGCGAAGGCCTCGAATAGCGGGACGAGTAACAGATACAGTTGCCCCGCTTTTTTTATGTCTATGCCTGAACAAAATAACCTTTAACATGAAAACCGTCTCTGTCGGGGCTGCTGCAGGGAAACAAAAACGTAATGGAATATGAAAACAAAGTATCGACATTTACTTTTATTCCTGCTGATACTCATGTCATGTATTGGCGCAAGAGCCCATGATTTTGTTGTGGATGGAATCTATTACAACATCACTTCCTCGTCAGTTCCTTATACTGTTGCCGTGGCTTTTGAAGGAACATCTTATAATCAATATTATGGTGAATATTCTGGTGCAATCACGATACCAGAGTATGTCACATATAATGGAGTGACCTATAGCGTGACAAGCATTGGCAATTCTGCTTTCTCCAACTGCGACAGACTGACATCGGTGACCATCCCCAGTAGCGTGACAAGCATCGACAATTATGCTTTCTCCGGCTGCAACGGACTGACATCGGTGACCATCCCCAACAGCGTGACCACGATTGGCAAAGAAGCTTTCTCCAACTGCAACAGACTGAAAAAGGTTATTGTTCCGAATATCGATATAAAGAATTGGTGCAGTATTGTATTTAGCAGTTCAAAAGACAATCCGCTGTACTATGCACATCATCTGTATAGTGATGAGAATACGGAGATAACAGAACTTGTCATACCAGATGGTGTGACAAGCATCGACAATTATGCTTTCTCCGGCTGCAACGGACTGACATCGGTGACCATCCCCAGCAACGTGACCACGATTGGCGAAGAATCTTTCTATGGCTGCAGCGGACTGACATCGGTGACCATCCCCAGCAGCGTGACAACCATAGGCTCTTATGCCTTCTCTGGTTGCAGAGGACTGACATCGGTGACCATCCCCAGCAGCGTGACAAGCATCGGCCATTGGGCGTTCTATGGCTGCAGCGGCCTGACATCGGTGACCATCCCCAACAGTGTGACAAGCATTGGCAATTCTGCTTTCTCCGGCTGCAGCGGACTGACATCGGTGACATGGAATGCGAAGAATCATCCTGCGTTCCCCAGTTCTTCCGAAAGACATCCGTTCTATGATATAAGGACTCAGATAACAGAATTTATCATAGGTGACGAGGTGACAAATATTCCAGCATATATGTGTTATGGAATGAGTAACTTAAAATCGGTGACCATCCCCAGCAGCGTGACAAGCATCGGCTCTTATGCCTTCTCCGGCTGCAGCGGACTGACATCGGTGACCATCCTCAGCAGCGTGACAAGCATTGGCAATTATGCTTTTAACTGCAGCAGACTGAATCTTTTAATTCCTAAGGGAACTTCGGGTTACTATAAAAACGTAACTTCTGTCCATGCCATTTATGAATTGAATGGTGACGAGGTTTGGTCAGAGACATACTTTGGAGTCCCCTCTTATTACACTACCTATTATGATGCTGATGAAGACGGAGTGATGGAGTATTTGTTTTACGACAGTAACAGTAAAAACTTCGCTTTTGTAAGCAAGGAGGGAGAAACGAAACAGGAGATAGGAAGGCCAGCATATGTTGACAGTTACTATAGTGATTGGTATGCCACACCAATAAATGGCAAAGGAGAGATGCTCATTCATAGAGGCAATACACTCAAGTATGACAGCAAGACGCAGGTGAGAATCTTTGACGTAGATAATGACGGCAGGAAAGACTTAGTGGGTCCGTGTAATACATCAGACGCGAGTTTTACCATATACTATCAGCAGGCAGATGGTACGTTTAAGGCAGTGGAGCAAAGCCTGACAAAAGACGAAGCCGCTGTATTGGCAGAGAAGAGCAAGAGTGGCAGTGGAGGTGTATTAAGCTTTGCCGTTGGCATGATGGTAGGCGGTGGGTCTTCTTATGCCTCAAATAACTACGATGTTGCACTGGATATGAATGATGACGGCATACTTGACTTTATGTCATCAAGTGATGGCGGCATAATATATAGCTATGCTGACAACAAGTATTATGCTAACCCAAAGAAAGGTGTGCTGTATCCTTGTGACTTGAACAACGACAGCGAACTGGACTATATCTGTTATGACGGCAGCAACATTATCCTGATGACACGCACCGGCAGTGACACATACGATGAGAAGACCCTGTTTACCAACAGTAGCGTAAAACAGATACTCTACAAGGACTTTGACCACGATGGAGACATTGACATTATGGCTTATATCAATAATGCATATTATACAAACAGTTCAACTGGTAATACTTATTTTGTATTCTTCCGTAATGACGGTGATATGTCGTTCAAGAGAAGAGAGCGTAACTTTGCCATTAACTATGCTCTGGAAGAAGTCAAGGACATTGATGCCGACGGATTGTACGAGATGTTGGTAACAGACTACACGAACGAAGTACGGAAATTATTACGCATATCTGAAAGTCTGGCTGTCACAGAGAGTGAATATGATTTCTCTGATGGATATTATTATTATAATTCTACTCATACAGCCATCGGCGATTTTGACAACGACGGAAGAGTAGATTTACGCTATGATTTTGGCAGTTCAAAAGCTTCCAAGTATGTAGTATTATCTCCTTCTGTCAACACTGCTCCATCTAAGATGGATGCACCTACAGCAGTGCTCGATGCAGAAGCACAAAAATTGCGCATAAACTGGAAACAAGGTGAGGATGCCGAAACTTCATCATGTGACCTTACATACGAACTGCGCATAGGCACTGAGCCTGCAAGCGGCAACGTGCTGTTTGGCGCGTCGCTTGCCGACGGCCGCCGCCGCACTTTGGAGGACGGCAACATGGGGCGCTCGCTCAGCACACTGTTTAACGCCAAGAGCCTGAAGCTCGGTAAGTATTATATCTCCGTGCAGGCGATAGATGCCGGCGGCAGAGGCGGCGCATGGTCAGACGACTTCGTGTATGAGCATCAATTGGCAGCACCTGCGATTGTGTCTAACTTTACGCATCACATGTCTACGGCAGACACCATACGCCTCAGTGTAAAAGCCCCGATTGACGGAGCGGAATACAAATGGAGCGTAAGTGAGGGCAGACAGATAGAGAATGACGGTAACGATGTAAGGTTTGTGTTTGAGCATGATGGTGAGCATACCGTAAACCTTGCCATGAATTATGATGGCAGGACACTAAACGCAGAGCCGCTGACAATCTATGTCAAGCCGGCCAGCTACAACGGTTGGTCCGGACTTGGTTATGTTGACCTCAATCAAGACGGATATCCCGAATATCTTGGATATGTGAACGATGGCAAAGGAAATTTGGAGAAAGTCCTCCTGAGCTATGCTACAGATCTTAAATACAATACAGTTAGAAATAGCGGTATCTATATGGACTATAATATGGACGGCTACCCTGATGCCATTGTAAAGAATAATGTGTATATTAACTTAGGTGAGCAGGATAATGACTTCGACATAGAACCACAGACATTTGATTGGAAAAGTTTTCCGGGAGCTTCAAGTTCCTATCAATACATTGATTATTCCGGCACTGGTAACTGGTTTGATGCTAATAATGACGGCTACCTTGACAATGAAGTTTGCTTCAATGACGGAACAAACATTGTATGGAGAGGATATTATTCTACAGACGGCAAATTCTTAGGGTCGCCAAAATATGACGTAAACCGTGACGGTTTTATGGATATAGTAGTAGAACAAACTGATGGACTGTATGTAATGTACAAGGATAATACTGCTAACATAGCATACTCTGTACCTCAGCTGCTATTTGAATCTGTTGGAACAAATTGGAAGATTGAAGACTTGAACAACGATGGTTATGCCGATTTAGTAAGCTACAGCGGAAATACGCTGATAGTGGTCAAAGGCAGTTCAACACTGCCTTGTACAGAGACTGTGACATACGATTTATCTGGCACTATCAGCAGTATTAGTTCTATCCGTGATTACAACAATGACGGTTATGTGGATGTGCTGCTGGAATATGAAAAGGATGGTAGCTCCACTAATGCCCTTGCTGAGTTTGGTCCCGACTTCTCAATGAAGCTGGTAGATTTAGATGCTGAGCTGTATAGAAACTTTTTTATGGTGCAGAAAGATGGAGGCTATCCTGACGGCAACCCTAGCCATATAACCAACCAGTCACCTTCTGCTCCTGCCGCTGTTACTGCAAAGCAGACGAAGGACGGAATGCTGATAACATGGAGCGACGCGGAGGACGACCATACACCTGCTATGCAGATGCGCTATAACATAAGCGTGAAGCGTAAGGGCAAGAAGGGCGACAACAGTTTTGTTATCTCTCCGATGAACGGACTGAAGGATGAGGCTACCATCTGTGGCACCGTGATGTATAAGAAGTCAACGCAGATGCTGGTACCAGCCTCTGTATTAACGGCTGGCGAGACCTACGAGATACAGGTGCAGGCGATAGACCTGTGGAACCAGCACTCACCTATGACCAAGGCCGTGGAGTTCACCATGACGAGCGATGGTTATATAGACGTGGCCGAACAGGTGACTACAGGCAAGGAGACCACGGTGAAGTTTGTCGGCACAAAGACCGGCAACTATGTGCTTGATGCTGGAGAGGGCGCCACAATAGTAAGTGACAACGGCAAGGGCGAGTATATCGTGAAGTGGGCTACGGATGGTGTGAAGAACATCACGCTGACCGCAGGCGGCGCGACGATAAAGTCTGCCATTACTGTAGTGAAGCCTATGGAGCTTACTTTCTCTGTTCCAGAAAAGGTGTTTGCCAATGCTCCGCTGACAATAGAGGTGAGCGACGAGATGGCAAAGGCCGCAAGAAACGTGGGGGTACGCTCAGACAACAGCAAGGTGAAGGTGGAGTATGTGACCGGCAGTAAGACCGCTGTGGTGACATTCCCTACAACTGGCACTTATACATTAGAAGCCTATTGTGAGGATAATATAAAAGGCAATAGTTACTCACAGACAATAAAAGTGGCAGAAGAGATGCCTAAGGCTAAGATTGAGAAAGTGACCACCGATGGTGAAACTGGCAGTTACGTTATAAACTGGAGTACCGCAGTTCCTGCCGGAATTAACGAGGTGGTCATAAGCAAGGAGGGGGCATCTCTTGATGCGTTCAACGTGCTTGACACTGTGTTAGTTAGCGACGGACGATATGTTGACTTGTCATCTAACGCCGCCGTGATGTCTGCTCGTTACCGCATACAGTTGTTAGCCGACAACGGACAGACAAGCAAACAGAGCGACGCTCACAAGCCTCTGCACGTAATGCTTGCCAAGGCTGCCAGGGGGTACAACCTTATATGGAACAGCTATGAGGGTGTGACGGTTGACTCTTACCACATCATGCGCGGAACGTCGCCTGACAATATGCAGCAGATAGCACAGGTGGCAGGAAGCCAGATGAGCTATACCGACCTGACGATGCCTGACGGCGAGAATTTCTATGCCGTGACGTTCCAGCTCTCCGGGTCACAGCAGATGAGCGCGAAGGGACTGCAAGCAACGGCGGCTTCCGAGGAGGACGTGAACAGCAACGTGATATCAACCGCAGACGCTGTTGACGTGGTAGAGGCGAAGAGCATTGAGCTGATTGTGCTTGACGAGGACAAGACTCTCTCAGACAAGCACAAGGACTTGCAGATATTCTACATGATAAAGCCTACCTACACTACCATCACCAAGGTGAAGTGGGAGATACTTCAGGGCAGCGACATTGCCTCTGTTGACGCAAACGGGAAACTGAGCGCGAAAGGTGGCAGCGGCACTGTCAAGGTGAAAGTATCATCGCTTGACGGCTCTGAGCTGAGTGCCGAGATGGATGTGCCTTGCAACGTAAGCGTTGAGCCTACCGCTGTAATCGCGGCACCGGCTGTAAACACAGGCGAGGCTACATTGGTAGGAAAACGTTATTATACCATCGACGGCAAGCAGGTAACGTCTCCTTCTATGGCGGGCAGTATATATATTGAGTGGAGCATCTACTCTAACGGTCAGATTATCTCAAGGAAGATTATGAATAAGTAATTTTGGAAAATATAGTAATGTAGGGCTTGCAGAAGCCCTGCATTACTTGTAAACACAGAAATTAAAAAAAATCAGGTTATGAAAAAGAAAGATAAGATTTTTGTTTTATCAGGCTTGTTGATGATGTTTGTCTTGGGCAGTACGCCATGTGCTGCGGAAGAAAAAACAGGAAACGGGTCTAAGAGTGTGAGGGAGTTATTAATAGGCTCGTGGCACAGTGAGAGTATTGATTCTAATATCAAATCAGATTTGTACTGGCATTTCAATGAAGACGGAACGGAACAGTTAATTAGCATATCCGATAAGGACAAGATTTATCCATCTGATGTCTCATGCGGAAGATGGACAGTAGATGGGAACACGATAAAGACTGTGACATTATCCCAAAAAGAGAAGAACAGGAATGAATGGAAAATCCTGAAAATAAATGAGGATTCTCTGAAGATAGAGTACTATGACAAACAACCAAAACGATTTGAGGCTTCCTTCAAAAGGATTAACAGGAAACAGCCCTGATGAATAACAGTGCGCATAAACAAATTAAGCAACGGAAACACCGGTGTGTCTCCGTTGCTTAATTGTTTCTCGCTGTCTGAATATAAACTACCTGTTCCATGTCATATACTGACCGAATACAGAATATAACGCAGGATTGTCACGAATAATCCAATACTTGAAACCTAAAAGTTCCTGTTCTACAGCCAACTCGTTTATTATGGCTTTTTCTGTATTCACATCAGGGGTTTCCTGATACTTGATGGCAAGGTCCAGGAATCTGTTGACAACGCTTATAGTCTGTTCCATAAAGCGTTCTTCTTTAATTGTCCTGACCCGTTTGGCTCCGTTATATATCCGGTTCAATAACCTTATTGTTTCCGTATGCTGGGGGTCACTTATATTTGAGAAGAACAAGGCCTTCTTGTTTGCAAAATCCACACGCTGCTCTATATCCTCCTCTATGCTGCAGTCTTTAGGATTGAGCGTGTCATCAAAACTATTTGATTTCTTTCCGTTACAATATCTGCAACTCAGAAACAAGTTGCCCCATTCCCGGGACAACGCAGGATAGTTGTCCACGCTTTTATGATGCTCTATCTCATAATCCGTATCACGCCGTCTCTCACATATATAGCATTTGTCATGCTGATCCGCAAGTAACTGAAGTTTTACATCCTCACCGTCATATCTGGTTGTGGTTGCTAATGAGGAGGGCGCATCAGGGCTTTTATATACTTTTATCATAACTACAAGCTGCTGAGTTTTTCTGCATTTTGAATAACAATCTGACGGAACTCTCCGACTATCAACGGAGAGAGTGTCTCCGTGATCTTTTCAAACTCACACTTCAGTTGTTTTATCTCAACCTTCTCAGCGTCACTTAACTCTTCCTTGGCAAGCAACCTCCTGAAGTTGTCTAACTGCATCTCTGCATAACTTGACTGTGTCCTGACACCGAAATACCCCTCTGCCAACGACTCGTATGAATATTCAGTAAGGTTCTCCAGCACCTCCCTGTGCTCCAAGTCGTATGCCACAGCGTCAGGCATGGAGCTTAAGACAAACGGAGAATGTGTCGTAATGACAAACTGGATATTAGGAAAGACCTTTGTCAACAAAGGCATGATGACCTTTTGTAACGCGAGATGCAGGTGTGTCTCTATCTCATCAATCAAGACAATACCCTCTTTTTGATAGCTTCTGACAAGTGTTCCCTCACCTTGCATCTTCAGAATCAAATCTGCTACGATGTCTAATACGGCCGCGAAACCGTCAGAGACCTCTGTAAACTTAAACTTCTTCCCCTCTGTGCATATTCTGAAACTATAGTCTCTGTAATTAAACTCCAACCGCAGTTCGTCATCCTGATATATGTGTCTCAACAATTCCTCAAAATCCCGGAACCACGCATTTATTTCATCCGCATCCTCATCTTGCTTCTCATTGCGTGCCAACGCCTCCTGTATTTTCAAATCAGACAAGAAGTTAAGAAACTGGGAGGTGGCTGTCTCCCTCACGTTACCTTTCTTATTTATAACAGGCTTCATGGGATTTTTAGGTTCTGACATCTTCACTTTTCTGTCAGCCTGATAGAAAGCGATGATAAATTCTCCCTTAGCGTATTTGTCAATAATACTGCCCCATAATTCTGAGCGTAACTCCACCTTACCATAGATATTCTCTATCTGTCTCAAGAAATAATCTACATTCTGCTGTGCCTGCCGTCTTGCTTGCTCATCTGTTGCTTCCCCAAGCATTTTATTATTGGCTTCCAGTGATTTGTAATAACCAAGGAAATACATAGCCTTGTCATCCTTTATCTTATTCAAGAAATCCGACACTGCGTTGAGCAGTATCGTTTTTCCACTTCCATTCTTACCCGTGATGATAAGATGCGGAAACTTCTCATCTGCGACAGGAATATCGAAGTCACTCAGATGAAACAACTTGTTGATATGGATGTTATTAATAAAATTCATCTTATTATCTGTTTACTTTACTCTAAATACTGCTTGGTTACCATGTTCTGCACAAACATCGTTTTATTACAATTGCAAATTTACAAAAAAAAATGTAGATATATACTTCTTTGGGACGTTTTTTATTAATACTTTTTTAATTATACACTTATGACCAGTCACTGACTGGATATGGATAGACCCCATACGCGAAATGGCCAAAGGGTACAAAAAAACTGTAGAATGACGTAGTGAAAGCATTACCTTCACTAAGTCATTCTACAGTTATCTTTTCATCATATCACACGCCCAATGAGCAAGAGCGGTGACACAAGGGAAAGTCACACTTACTTTGCCTCAGCGGGCGCAGGCTCTTCCTTCTTCTCTATGAAGCGTATGCCGTAGATGTTGATAGGGCCGTCAGGGTACATTATCTGATACTCGCCCGGCTTGTCTATCTCAAGTGAGATAGGGCGTTTGCTCTTCTGCTCTACGATGTCGGTAACGAGATCCTTGGCACCCTTGAGGATGACGACCTGACGGTCCACCTCACTTGAGGCTGAGGTGGCATAGATGGTGAGCGTACCCTTTGCCTTTATGCTGAGGTATATCTGGCTGGTGCGGCTGCTGGTGCTGACGGTCTTGAAACGTGTGGTGAAACGCTGTCCGTCACGGAAGGTACGTATGTGCTCATCACAAGTCATCTTGTTGTTGTCGTCAACGACATACATGAAAACATTGTCACAGTTGAACACCATAGGATTATTACCAGGGCTGAAAGGCTTGAAGGTAATCATCGTGGGGTCGGTCCCTATCTGGGCAGATGCTGCTATAGTGAGCAACGCCGCAAAGATTGTGGTAAATAACTTTTTCATAATAGCGTGTTTTTTATTTGTTGTAGGTAAGTATTAAGAGTTATGTCTTCAACAGAGGACTATGCCAGCAGAGCCTTGCACATCTCCTCCATCTGAGGCACGTCTGTATCTTTCATCCTTGAGCGTATGGTAACTACCGGCTCTACTATGGTGACATTCTTCATCGGCTCTATGAGAGCGCGCATGGTACGGGCTGCTGTAGGAGCCCATGAACCGTTCTCAAGCAGTGCCACGGTGCGGTTCTGGTAGTTCTTTATCTGCAGGTGGTAAAGCAGGTCGTGCATAGGTGGGAATACCCCGGCGTCATAGCTGGCGGCACAGAGCACCATGCGAGGATAACGGAAGGCATCCTCTATGACCTCTGCCTGGTCCTCACGTGAGAGGTCGCTCACCACGACCTTCGGACATCCCATCTGGCGCAGTATCTCACCCACCTTCTCTGCAGCGGCGGCGGTGCCACCGTGTATGCTGGCGTATGCCACGAGCACTCCGTCAGTCTCTGCCTCATACTTGCTCCATGTGTCATAGAGCTTGACAGCGTTGCTCAGTGCCTCGCCCTTGAGGACAGGTCCGTGAAGCGGGCAGATGGTCTCGATGCTGACAGTGGCTGCCTTCTTCAGTACGTTCTGTACCTGTACGCCATACTTGCCGCAGATATTGAAGAAGTAACGGCGCGCCTCGCATGCCCAGTCGTCGGTCTCAAACTCCAATGCGCCGAACTTACCGAAGCCGTCGGCAGAGAAGAGCACCTTCTCGCTCGTCTCATAGCTCATCAGCACCTCAGGCCAGTGCACCATAGGAGCGGCGATAAACTGCAGCGTATGGCTGCCCAGTGAGAGCGTGTCGCCCTCCTTCACCACCATCAATCTGCCGTCAAACTGCTCACCGTCGAAGAAGTTTGGTATCATCTTCACCGCCTGTGCTGACAACACAAGCTTCATATCCTTATACTCCTGCATTGCCCAGAGGATGAGCGATGAATGGTCAGGCTCCATGTGGTGGCACACCAGATAGTCCGGCTGGCGACCGTCAAGCTCTTTCTTGAGGTTAGCCTTCCACTCCTCACCCTTGCGGTCGTCGGTGGTATCCATTACAGCTATCTTCTCGTCAAGAATGACATAGCTGTTATAACTCATGCCCTCTGGCACCACATACTGGCTCTCAAAGAGGTCTATATCCTTGTCGTCAACGCCTATATAGCGTATAGTGTTTGTTACGTCTGTGTACATAAGTGTTTTTTGTGTTTTTACTTCTATCACTCACAAAGGTACGATTTTTTTTTTTATTCTGCAACAATAAATATTAATGTTTGTTAAATAACTTTTTGTTTTCTACTCTTACCCATGTTATAAAGGTGTTATTTTTGCTCTTTCAGTTTTTCTTCGTAATTTTGCACGAGCAAATTCTATATATAACTCAACTTTCGCAAGCTTCAGTTTCGTTGAGGCTTTAAGGTTATAAGGTCGCTTCGCTTAGAGGTGTAAGGTGATATTAGGCAACCATTCATCACAATAAAACATATTTCACCTCATCGCTCGGCACACAGTGACGCTTGCCTAAGCAAGCATTCATGCTTGAGCTTGTCTCAAAACCTGCAACCTTATTACCTTATCGCTCGACACACAGTGACGCTTGCCTAAGCAAGAACCTGACAAGTTGAGCATTTGCGAAACTCGAATATATAATATAGGAGAGCAGAGACTAACAAAATGAATGAAAAAATACAAAAAACGCTGAAATCCTCTGAGACGGAGGACTGGCTTGACTTGCACGTGGTGCGTCCACTGTGTTATTACCTTGCGGCATTTCTCGCAAAGTTTGATGTACACCCCAATACTGTGACTATATGGTCAATGATTATAGGCGCAGGCAGCGCATACCTGTTTGCACAGGGGTGCTTCTACTATGACGGCATGCACGGACTGCTCATCAACATCATAGCCATAGCCCTACTTTGTATAGCTGACATCCTTGACTGTACCGACGGACAGTTGGCACGCCTGACGGGCAAGAAGAGTCCGATGGGCAGAATACTTGACGGAGTGGCAGGCTTTGTATGGTTCGTACCTATATATGTAGCGCTGGTATATCGTTTCTATCAGCACCACGAGATAGAGTTCTCATTCCTCGGCATAGCCGACACGGAGCAGAACACATGGATAGCTACCGCCGTAGTCTTCATTCTCGGTGTTATCAGCGGCGTGCGGGGCATAGCAGGGCAGCAGCGACTGGCTGACTACTATATACAGGCCCACCTGTACTTCCTGAAGGGAGAGAAGGGCAGCGAGCTTGATAACTCTGCATCAGAGCGCGCCAAATATGAGGGCATGACAAAGGAGAACACCTCATGGGCTGAGCGCTATTTCCAGAAGTCATACATAGGATATACGGAGAAACAGGAGGCTGTGACACCGGAGTTCCAGAAACTCATGGGCAAGCTGCGCAGCAAGTATGGCACTGCTGAGAATATTCCTGCAGAGATACGCAAGGACTTCCACGATGCGTCACTGCCGGTGATATTCTGGAACGGACTGCTGACATTCAATTTCCGCTCTATGTGGCTTTTCATCTTCTGTCTGCTTGACATCCCTGCCATGAACTTCGTATGGGAGATATTCGCCATGGGTGCACTGTACCATTATGTAAAGCATCGTCATGAGGCGTTCTGCAAGAAGATAGCAGAAAAGATAAAGGATTGAGGAACTGAAAAAAGTGAAGTATTGTGACTAAGAAGACGCTAAATAACATATTCTTTCTCGCAGGCGTGGCTTGCGTGGTGGTGATGCTGCTGACGTTTGACATCAGCTTCAAGGAACTGTGGTATCACCTGTGCACCGCAGGCTACTGGCTAATACCGGTCATCGGCGTGTGGATATTTATCTACGGACTCAACGCCTTGGCATGGAGGGCTATAATAAAGGGCAACACCGACCCCGACGAGCACGTGGGGTTCTGGAGAATATACAAGCTCACCATATCAGGATATGCGCTGAACTACGCCACTCCTGTAGGCGGACTGGGCGGCGAGCCATACCGAATACTTGAGCTGACGAAGGACATCTCAAAGGAGCATGCCACATCATCGGTGATACTTTATGCCATGATGCACTTCTTCGCACACTTCTGGTTTTGGTTCTCCTCCATCTTCATCTACGTGGCGCTGGTAATAATAGGCGACCTGCCCATCAATACCACCATCGGCATAACACTGGGAGCCATCGCACTGTTCTGCATGGCTGCCTTCTGGCTTTTCCAGAAGGGATATAAAGGCGGACTGGTTATCAACGTCATGAAGTTCCTGTCAAAGATTCCGGGACTGAAAGGTTGGAGCAAGCGCTTCACCGAGCGCCACCGTGAGTCACTTGAGAACATAGACAAACAGATAGCTGCACTGCACAGTCAGGACAAGCGCGCCTTCTATACCAGCTTTTTCCTTGAATATATGTCGCGCGTGGTGCAGAGCCTTGAGATAATGTTCATGCTCCTGATGTTCGACATAGATTGTGGTGGTGGCTTTGCCGGATACGCACTCGTATTCCTCCATTCCATTCTGATACTGTCGTTCACCACACTGTGTGCCAACCTCATAGGTTTCCTGCCTATGCAGCTCGGTGTGCAGGAGGGCGGCTTCATGCTCTCCATACCTGCCACAATAGGTCACTCGGTGCGCGCCGCACTGTCGCCGCAGAAACTCATTGCCGTAGGCTTCTACGTCAGTCTTATCTGCCGCGTAAGGGAGATACTATGGATTCTCATCGGCATAGTGCTGATGAAGATGTGGAACAAGGAGTGATGCGGGAGAGGGATGAAGGGTGAAGGGATGAAGGATGAAGGGATGAGAGATGAAGGATGAAGGGATGAAGGATGAAGGATGAAGGGATGAGAGATTAAGGATTAAAGATGAGGGATTAATATATGAAAAAGTTTCTCTGCATAATAATGATGATGATGTGTGCGTTCATTAATAACATGGCCGCACCTGGCAGTACCGACAACGACGAGAAGAGCTTCACCGTGGAGCCTTTGAGCAACGCCGTGATTGAAAGGATGAAAGGGAAGTCTCTGCCAGCAGACAAAGTGCAATGGGCTAAGGCCGAACTGCGTTATGTGAGTGTGTTGCACATAGGCATCGACGGCAAGACGCACAAGGGCGAGATAGTGTGCAACAAGCTGATAGCCGAGGACCTGCGTGAGATATTCCTTGCCCTGTATCGTCAGCGTTATGTTATTGAGAGCATAGCCCTCGTTGATGAATATGGCGGCAATGACGATGCATCAATGCGCGCCAATAATACCAGTTGCTTCAACTACCGTATGGTGGACGGCACCAACCGTCTGTCAAACCATGGTCGCGGACTGGCCATTGACATCAATCCGTTGTATAACCCTTGGGTGCGCGGCAACAAGGTGGACCCTGCGGAGGGACGACCGTATGCCTTTAACCGTAGCAAGGTGAAGGCCAAGGTGCCTGTCATCACTATTAATGATGCCTGCTACAAACTGTTCAGAAAACACGGTTTCACATGGGGCGGCAGCTGGCGCTCGAGCAAGGACTACCAGCATTTTGAGAAGGTACAGAAATAAAAAAAGGCGTAAGACTACCTTACGCCATACACAATGGATTGTTCTTATATCATAGCACTTGACCTTGACGGCACGTTGACAAATGACCGCAAGGAGATTACGCCACGCACCCGTGAGCTGCTTATAACACTGCAGCGTAAGGGAGCGAGGGTGTGTCTTGCCTCAGGCAGACCGCCTTACGGTATGCGTCCGCTGGCAGAACAGTTGCGCATGGCTGACTACGGCGGTGTGCTTCTGTGTTATAACGGAGGCTACATAGAGGAGTGTTCCACAGGAAAAATACTGACAGAGAGATTCTTAGGCGATGATATTCCAGGGCACGATGATGCCCTGCTTAAGCGATTGCACATGTGGCAACAGAAGACCGGCATGACGCTTATGACTTATCACGAGGATAAGATATACACAGAGCATCCTGACGACCCATACGTGGCACAGTCATCACGCAACAACAAGATGAGGGTGGTGGGTGTAAAAGACTTTCTGCATGACGTGCCGCGCCCTGTCAACAAATGCCTCATGGTGGGTAGTCCTGAACTGGTTAAGAAATGGGAGTTTGACATGGCTATTGATTTTCACGCCCGACTGCATATACTCCACTCCACACCTTATTTCATAGAGATACTGCCACTGCACATAGACAAGGGTAAGGCACTCAAGAATCTGCTGACACACTACGGTATGACTGCCGACCGCCTCATAGCCTTCGGCGACAGCCATAACGACATAGGAATGCTCACCGCGGCAGGCATAGGCGTTGCAATGGGCAATGCTGAGGAAGAGGTAAAAAGCGCCGCCGATTGCATCACGCAGTCAAATGAAGAAGACGGTGTATATCACTTTTTACTAAGATATTTTCACGAGGCACTCTCTCCCAGTTGAAGAGAGGGATGAGCCGCTCCGCAGTCATCGGCACCGGCTCTGGTATTATGTTGGCAAGATAAGCCAACGCACCTATTATTTCCTCACTACTATGCTCCTCACGCAAAGCACTGAGGTCAAGGCTCTTGTCACGTTTTGACAAGCGCTGTCCGTCTGCGTTACACAACAAAGGCAGATGGACAAAACGAGGCATAGGGAAGTCGAGCAAACGTGCCACATACATCTGCTGCGGTGATGACAATAGCAGGTCGCGGCCGCGCACCACCTCCGTAACACCCATCAAGGCATCATCTATCACAACCACCAACTGGTAAGCCCACGCACCGTCGCGCCGTCGTATGATGAAGTCGCCCACCTGGCGCTGCATATCCACACTCTGTTCTCCGTAATGTCCGTCACAGAAAGATATCACCTCATCATTCACCATCAGCCTCATCGACGCAGGCTTGTCCATAGGTGGCATGCCCAGCAATGAGCGGCATGTGCCTTTATACACTACCCTGCCGTCACTCTCATGCGGTGCCTGGGTTGCCAGCAAGTCATGACGCGTACAGTAGCAGGGGTAAACGAGTCCCCTGCCCTGCAACACATCATAATAATGCTTGTATATATCGCCACGCTCACTCTGCCATACCGGCTCACCGTCCCATGGAAGTCCCAGCCACTCCAGATCACGCATAAGCAGTTCGGCATACTCTTTACGTGAGCGGTCGCGGTCTATGTCCTCTATGCGCAACAGCCAGCGGCCGCCCTGTGAACGCACCGACAACCACGAGAGGAGCGCGCTGAACACATTGCCCAGATGCATCCTCCCCGTAGGTGATGGAGCAAACCTGCCCGTAGGTACTGCCGTCACTCTGCGCCCTCCTTGAATACGTCAAGAGCTGTTGTTGGCTTACCACCATCGAAACATCCCTTCTTGTAACCACCGTTGTAGCCGTTAGGTGCCTCAGGCTCCCAGTAGAAGATGCCGGCGAGGTGACCTGTGGCAGTACCGTCGGTCATGAGCTTCGTGATGGCAGACTTGCAAGCGTCAGCCTGGTCGTAGTCCATGCCGAACTCCACCACCATCACGTCCTTGCCGTAGGTGGAGTAAGCCTGCTGGATGTTGCTTACGGCAGAAGCTATGTAGTCAGACCAAGAGTCGTTCTCAGGATAGAGCGAGATGCCTATGATGTCATACTTGCCGCCGTTAGTCTTCAGGTTGCCATATATACGAGAGTACAGGCTCCACTGGTTGCCACTGTCGATGTGTACTATCACCTTGCAGTCAGGGAAAACGGCCTTCACTGCATCATAGCCGGCATTGACGAGCGTGGCAAACTGCGCACCATTGCTGTAGTGACCGCCATACGATATGTTTTCGCCTCCTGCCTCTGCCTGGTACATCATGCCGTTGCGCGTCTCGTTGCCTATCTGCACCCACTCCGGCTCTATATTGTAAGCCTTGAGCTTGTTCATCATCGTGGTGACGTGTGTAGCCACGGCAGCCTTCAGCTGGTCGAAGGTATAGTCCTTCCATGCCGCAGGTATTATCTGGTTGCTTGGGTCAGCCCATGTATCAGAGAAGTGGAAGTCTATCATCAGGCGCAGGCCCAGCGCATTAGCGCGGCGAGCCTTGATGAGCACGTCGTCCATGTTACTCCAGCCGTCGGCAGGGTTCACCCACACACGCAGACGTATGGAGTTTACGCCGCAGTCGTCCTTCAGCAGCGTCATCAGTTCCTTCTCGGTACCGCCCTGGTTATAGAACTTCATGCCCTCTGCCTCCATCTGCGTCAGCCAGCTGACGTCGGCACCCTTAGGGAATGTGGTGCGGTCTATTACGACGGGAGTCTCGGGTGTCACGTTAGAGAGGTCGGTCTTTGGGTCGTCTGCATCAGAGCAGGCAGTCAAAGCCAAAAGCAGTGAGAGACCCACTCCTGCCCTCCCTGTGAGGGAGGGGGAGCAGAATGTCTTTACCGCTTGTGATATCTTATTATATAATGTCTTCATCTATCTTTGTTTTTTTTAGTTTTTTTATAGTACCTATAGTAACTATAGTGATAATAGTATCTATAGGTTACTATAGGGCTTCTTTTTTTCTCCCTCCCTCACAGGGAGGGTCGGGGAGGGTCTATTTCGTTATGCTATATGTGCCGTGGCAGATGTCAACGGTGAACGTATAAGTGCCGTTACCGTCAATGCCCACAGGGTTGCCGTTGTCCTTGGAGTTCCATGTCAGTGTACCGTCAGCGCGTGTGCCGAAGGTGTATTGCCATGAGCCGTTGACATAAAGTTTTACACCCCATGGAGTGTCACCGGTGATGCTCACCGTAGCGGTGTATACGCCCGGTGTCTCAGTGGCGGTCATCTCCGTAGCATCCCAATTATCGTTGAATCCGACATAGGACACGCTCGTCACCTGAGCGCCGTCCATCTCATACCAGTAGCTCATCCAGCCAAGCGATGCACTGACTACATACAGACCCTTACCAGGAGCAGGGATGTTGCAGTCATTACTGCCAGTGACTTTGAGTTTCTTGTCTGAGGTATCAGGGTCTTGGTTGATATTATTCCAGTCATTGAGTTCCTTGCTGAAGTAATAGCCCCATGAAGAGTTCATATAGACAGCACCCGTGTAGGTCTTGTGATCCTCGTCAGAAAGACGTATCCACTCATTGTAGTCCCACTTATCATCGTTACCCAAGACATAGAGTATAGGACTCAGTTCCTCTGGTCCTTCAGCAGCACCTGCTTCTATGCTGTATGCTGGAGTCTTACCGCTGAGGTCGATAGTGACGGTGCAGTCGCCAGTCTGCGGAGCAGAGAGCGTGATGCCCTCAGCCTCCGAGGTGCTTATGCCCGTAGAGGTAAAGTACAGAGGTTTTGTCTCTGCCTCGCCATTCTGCTCATTGTCTCCACTTGCCACGTTGTAGAGCTTTGAGTCAGGCGAAGAGAACTTCACCGTAACCGGGCTTGTAGATTCAGCGGTGTATGTCATGGTCCACTGCATCGTCTCCTTGTTATAGGTCATATCACCCTCTAAGTCGCCGCTTACCTTCACCGTAGGTATGGAAAGGTCTGTCCAGAACTTCTGTTTCGTGTTGAAAGTAACATAGCGACAGCCATTGTGAGCCGACGACCACAGGTTCCATGCCGTTGAAGAGTTAGACAATTCGTAAGCCTTGCCAGTGACATCGTTATTGCCCCAGACGGTGCCGTCATTCTCTACGAACCACCAGTTGCTCCATGCACCCAGCGACATGAAGCCTGTATATATGCCGTCCTCCGTTGGTGAGTACAGAGTGCCTATAGGAGTGGTCTTATCCGTTGCCACGGCAGTGCCGTAGGTATAGTCTATGTGGTATGTCATCACCTGGAACTCCATCACGTTGGAGCATTGCGGCTCAATGTTAGGACCTGTAGTAGATGTTACGCGTACATACATAGGCTCCTGTTTGTTGGGCTCGTAGCCTAATTTAGTAAGCTCGCCGTTCAGTTCAGCGTTGGTAAACTGCTTCTGATAAACGCCGTTGTTCATCTCAAGGGTGTAGCATGATGCGAAGTCAGCCGTCCTGGAAATCTGCAGGCGGTTGCTTATCGTACCGTCTGGCACCAGCACGTCAACATAGTTCGTTGACAACTGGTGGTTATCGTTCCAGTGCAATGTCAGTGCCAGTCCTGTGGCGTTAGAAGGGTCAAGCACTATGTTGTTAGAGCCGTCAAGAGTCAGTGCGTCGCCCCGTCCTACGGTGACGAGGTCACCGTCCTTTGAGCAGGCGGTCAAAGCCAAAAGCAGTGAGAGACCCACCCCTGCCCTCCCTGTGAGGGAGGGGGAGCAGAGTGCCTTTACTGCTTGTGATATCTTATTATATAATGTCTTCATCTTTTATTTATTTGTTTAGTTCCCCCTCCCTCACAGGGAGGGTTGGGGAAGGTCTGTTTTTATTAGTGTTCCCCTCCCCCTCCCTCACAGGGAGGGCCGGGGTGGGTCTCTTGGGAGAGTCTCTTGGGTGAGGTTTCTTACCTCAGGTTATAGTTAGCAGACTGCTCTGCTGCAGGTATAGGATAGGTATTGAAGCTTTCGCTGACAGGTGTGCCGGCAGCCGCTCCGCCTTTCCACTCCCACAGGTATTTGTTGGTGGTGAACATGCCGTAGCGCACGAGGTCTGTGCGGCGGGTGCACTCCCACCACAGCTCACGGGCACGCTCGTCGAGCAGGAACTGCAGGTCAACCTCTGACGCAAGTACCTCACGCTCACCCTCGCCGAAGGCACGGTCGTAGAGAGGCTGTATGAGTGGCAGCACGTCAGCGGCAGCAGAACCGTTGCGCAGCATTGCCTCTGCCTTCATCAGCATCACGTCGGCAAGGCGCAGCACAGGGTAGTCGGTGCATACGCCGCCGTCGGCGGTGTTGCTGGCAGCTTCACCTTCATCGGTGAGGTTGGTGTATTTGCATCCGAACCATCCGAAGCCCTGGTTGTCTATGGCGTTGCCCTCAAAATACTGCTTGCTGTCGTTGGTCCAGAAGAGTGCGCGGCAGTCGCCTTCCTCGAAGAGCGATGTCAGCTCGCCCCTTGTGCGGAAGCTGCCCCATCCGCTTGCTGCGCCATACACTGAGGCATCTTGGTTGTTACTGTTGCCTATGGCACCGCATACGAGGTATGTCGTAGCACCCCATGTCACGGTGTTTGTAGCGTCAACGTTGAGTGAGAAGATAATCTCATTGGTGCGCTTGTCGTTATCGGCATTGAAGAGCTTCTGGTAGTCCTCCTCCAGTGTATAGCCCTGAGCTATAACCTTGTCGCACGCCGCTACGCAGTCAGCATAGTGGTTGCCGCCGCCATATACCTCAGCATTGAGATAAAGCTTTGCCAGCAGTGCGTATGCAGCGCCAGATGAAGCGCGGCCATACTCCACAGAACTCTTCGTAGGCAGGTTGTCGGCAATAGCCTTCAGCTCGCCCTCAATGTAGTCAAACAGCTGCTTGTTGGTGTAAGCCTCCGGTATGTATGAGCCTATGCCGGTGTTCTCATCAACGAAAGGACCCTTGCCATACAGGTCGAGCACCATATAGTAAGCCAGTGCCCTGAGGAAGCGAGCCTCGCCTACATACTGCTGCACGGTCTGGTTGCCGTTGTTCTTGGTGTTGGCAATGTAGTCGTTGGCCAGTGCTATGGTGTAGTACAGGCGGTAATACACATCGCTCACCCACGGGTCGTCGGCAGTCCACTTTATGTAGCACAAGCCATCCTGGTGGTCACCCTCGAGCCACGACGGTGCCATCTCGTCGGTAGGCATCTCCTGCATGTTGACATAGCCACGCATGAGGTCATAGCCGTTATTGGTAGAGAAGTCGCCAAGGTTCTCCTTAGCCTGTCCCACGGTGACGTAAGAGGCGTATATCTTAGTCAGAGCCATCTGGCAGCCCTCTGTGGTGGAGTACACCTCAGCGGCAGTCTTGTCGCCCTCTGGTGACAGGTCGAGGTCACCGGTGCAGGCAGTGCAAGCAAGAAGCAAGAGACCCACCCCTGCCCTCCCTGCGAGGGAGGGTGAGCAAAGTGTCTTTACTGCTTGCGATATTTTGCTATATATTTTATTCATTGTCCTTTTATGTATTTAGTTGTTTTGAAATTTTCTTCTCTTTCACACTGCTAAGCTACTCCCTCCCTCACAGGGAGGGCTGGGGAGGGTCTCTTTCTTAGAATTCAAATCCCAGTGTCAGTGAGTAGGTGCGCGGACGAGGATACATCTGTCCGTCTATGCCACCGTTCACCTCAGGGTCAAGTCCTGAGTACTTTGTTATGGTAAACACGTTCTGCACCATGAATGATGCGTTCATGCTCAGGTACTTTGATATCTGACCGAAGTTATAGCCTATGCTGATGTTGTCCATCTTCAGGAAAGATGCGTTCTCAACGTAGTGGTCGCTCTCATACTGACGAGATGTAAACTGCGTGTCGAGATATGAGCGTGACATGAGGTTCATCTGGTAGTCGTTATAGAATACCGTGCCCCATGCGCCGGTGTTCATCGCCAAGCGGTTATATACGTAGTTGCCTACGTTAGCCCTGAGACTTGCAGAGAGTGTGAGTCGCTTCCATGTAAGGCTGGTAGAGAGACCGAAAATCCAGTCAGGTGCTGGTGAGTGGTAGTGATAACGGTCTTTAGCGGCATTGAAGACACCGTCTCCGTCGAGGTCAGCATATAGTCCCTCGATAGGTTTGCCTGTTTTCTCGTCGTATATCTGCTTGCATACATAGAAACTGTAAGGAGCATAGTTCTCGGTGAACACCTGCACGTAGTGGCTCTCTATCCATCCCTGAGGAGTGTTGACTTCTGGAGCCAGCGGATTGGTGCGGAGGTTCTTGATGCGCACCTTCTGCCATGTGGCGTTGCCGCTCAATACCCACTGCCAGTTCTTTGTAGAGATGATGTTGGCGTTGAATGAGAACTCCAGACCCTGTGAGTCGATGTTGCCCACGTTGCGGAGAATCTCCTTGCCGAAGTTTGTACCAGCAGATATAGGTACAGTGGCGAGCAGGTCAGAAGTCTTACGATAGTAGTAGTCAACGCTTGCGGTGAAGCGGTTATTAAGGAAACCGAGGTCTATACCTACGTTGAATGCCTTTGTGGTCTCCCATACCCTGTCAGGGTTAGCACTTGATGGTGCATAGGATTTGAGGAACTTGTCGCCCAACTGATAGCTTGCGCCTAACTCAGACAATGTGTAGGTTGACATGAATCCATAGTTGTCAATGCCGTCCTGCTGACCAGTCACACCGTATGACACGCGCAGCTTGAGGTCGTTGATGGTATTCTGCAATGGCTTGAAGAATCCCTCGCGAGCTATGTTGTATGCAAATGCCACTGAAGGGAATGTGCCCCACTTATGACCGTCGGCAAAGCGTGAAGAGCAGTCGGCACGCAGCGTGGCGGTGAGCATGTAGCGGTCGAGCAAGGTGTAGTTCAGTCGGCCGTAGTATGACTGCAGACAGTGCTCCTGCGGTTTCGTCACGATGGTGCTCTGCACGTCGCCTGCCACATTATATTTATTATATGTATCGCTTGTCATTCTCCAGAACTGATAGTCATGACCAGCCATCACGTCGATGGTCTGTGGCAGCGAGCCCTCCAGTTCCTTGTGGTAGTTCAGATATACGGTGAAGAGCCTGTTCTGCAGCTTCTGCGGACCGTATGCGTAGTTTGAGCCGCCTGATGTGTAGCCAGAGAAAGCCTCTGCCGGAACGTACACGGTGCCCTTGCCGTTAGAGTAATCGTAGCCGCCAGTCATGTGCAGCTTCAGGTCAGGCAGGAAGTGGAACTTATAGTCCACGTCGATGTTACCCACAAAGCGCTTCACGCTCGACTTGTCAAGAGTATAGTCAAGCAGTCCGGTAGGGTTAGCCGTAGCACCGGTGATAGGCACTCCGGCATCGTCTATAGCCTCGTGGAAACCGAGGAAGGCATCGTTGCTGGTATATACGGGAGCGTAAGGGTTACGTGTCAGTCCGCCCCAGATGGCGCTCTGGTTTGCAAAGCGGTTCTGGTTGGTGGTACCCTTGAGGTTGATGTTAAACTTCAGGTAATCGTTGAAGAACGATGGTGAGAGGTTGATGCCCGCCGTAGCACGCTGCGACCAGTCGGTCTTCAGTATGCCTGCCTGGTGCATGTAGCCCACGCTTACGCGGTAAGGCAGATGCTTGCCTATGGTGCCAGCTATGCTGAGGTTATTGTCGGTACCCCATGCGTCGCGGTATATCTGGTCGTTCCAGTCAGTTGCTGTGCCCAGACCTATAGCGCCAGCATACACTTGGTCATGCCATGCCTGCGCCTCCTCGCTGTCAGGTATGCCAGCCACGCCCTTCTGACGGGCAGTGCCATACTTTGCCACCACCTGCTGCATCTCGCTGAGCGACATCATGTCAACGGTCTTTGCCACCGTTGCCAGACTGTTGGTGGTTGAGAATGTAATCTTCGGCTTATTGCCCTTTATGCCCTTCTTGGTTGTGATGATTATGACACCGTTAGAGGCACGGCTGCCGTATATGGCTGTTGAAGAAGCATCCTTCAACACTGTCATCGTCTCAATGTCGTTAGGGTTGATGAGCGAGAGCGGATTGCCCGAACCGGTGATGCTTTGACCTATCTCCATAGGCACGCCGTCGATGACTATCAGCGGGTCATTGGATGCGTTGAGCGATGCACCGCCACGAATGCGGATGGTGGCACCTGCCGTAGGCGAACCGCCGCCGTTGGTAATCTGCACGCCTGATATCTTACCATTCACCAGTTGCTCAGGCGATGTTATGACGCCGTGGTTGAAGTCCTTCTCGCCAACGCTTGAGATGGCACCTGTCAGGTCGGTCTTCTTCTGCACACCGTAGCCTATGACCACCACCTCCTTAAGTTGGTTGTCGCCCGTCAGCACGATGTTATGTGTGGATGATACGATGTCAACAGTCTGCTTCTCATATCCCACGTATGAGAACTGCAACTGCCTGACACCATCACCCACGGTAATAGTGTAGTTACCGTCAAAATCGGTCACGGCACCCTGCTGCGACCCTACAGCCATGACCGTCACGCCGATGAGCGGCTCACCCTGCTCGTCAGTGACGTTGCCATGCACCGTGCGGCTGCCCTGCGCCATCATAGCAAACGGCAAAGTTGTGAGTAGTAAACTCACAACCCACCGCTTTACTTTCAGTAAAGTTCCTTGTTTCATTGTTTAAGTTATAGTTAGTATATGATTGATTAGTTAGTTCCATTACACGCGGTTTTATACATAAAACCTCATGAGATGTTTTTCTTTTGCTACACAAAATTACAAAAATTAATCTTAATAAACAAACGGAAATGTTGATTTTTTCGATAACTCAGGGTTAAAAAAGACGTATTTCCGTTTTTTTTCGACACAATGAAAAGTCAATGTGACATTTTAGCGATTTAACCTTTCACTACAATTCACAAAACAGACTATTTTGGAAGGAAAATATATTAACGAAAAAGAAGATTGTGAGTGGTCACAATCTTCTTTTTTATTTATTTGATGCCAATAAGCATCGTTTTCGCATATAAAAGCATAACTATTTTACCTCTTCGCCCATGAGGGTGGCAGAGGTGCTGCCGGTGATACGCACACGCACGATGTCACCAATGTGGTGGGTGCCCTTGTTGAACACCACCATCTTGTTCTGGCTGGTGCGACCGCAGAGCTGCTCGCGTGAGCGCTTGCTGTAGTTCTCCACAAGCACGTCGAACTCCTTGCCCTCGTCCTGCTTGTAGTTCTCTGCCGAGAGCTCGTTCTGCAGTGCTATCATCTCGTTGAGGCGGCGTATCTTCACATCCTCAGGCACGTCATCGGGCAGGTGCTTTGAGGCGTAGGTGCCTGGGCGCTCAGAGTATTTGAACATAAAGGCAGAGGCATAGCCCACCTCGCGCATCAATGACAGCGACTGCTGGTGGTCCTCCTCCGTCTCGCTATGGTAACCCACGAAGATGTCGGTGGTGATGGCGCACTCTGGCACTATGCGCTTGATGGCAGCCACGCGCTGCATATACCATTCACGCGTGTATTTACGGTTCATCAGCTTCAGTATCCTGTCGCTGCCCGACTGCACCGGCAGGTGTATGTGTTTGCATACGTTAGGGTATTTGGCAATGACCTCCAGCGTCTCGTCACTCATGTCCTTAGGGTGTGACGTGGTGAAGCGCACGCGCATGTTAGGCACTGCCTCTGCTACCATGGCGAGAAGCTGCGGGAAAGTGATGGTTTTCTCATTCTTCTTCCCTCTTCCCTCATCGTCAATCAGACTATCATCCCTCGTCCCTCTTCCCTCATCCTTATACGAGTTGACATTCTGTCCGAGCAGCGTCACCTCCTTATATCCACGTGCCTCAAGGTCCTTCACCTCGCGCAGTATGCTCTCCACGTCGCGTGAGCGTTCGCGGCCACGGGTGTAAGGCACTATGCAGTAATGGCAGAAGTTATTACAGCCGCGCATGATGCTTACGAAACCAGAGATATGCGAACCATGCGCACGCATTGGCATCACGTCGCGGTAGGTCTCGGTGAGTGACAGTTCAGTGTCTATCGCCGTCATGCCCAGTTCACACTGCGCTATGAGGTCAGGCAACTGCATGTATGAGTCAGGACCAGCTACGAGCCTTGCGTGGTGGTTGTTTATGAGGTCATCCTTCACGCGCTCCGCCATGCAACCTATCACGCCTATGATACGGTCTGACTGCCGCTTCTCGTTCTCACGGTGGAGAGTCTCAAGGCGGTGGTATATCTTGTTCTCGGCGTTCTCACGCACTGAACAAGTGTTGAGCAATACGCACTGAGCATCGTCAGCCGCATCACATAACTCGTAGCCCGCCATCTGCATGACGCTTGCCACCACCTCTGAGTCTGCCACGTTCATCTGGCAGCCGTATGTCTCTATATATAATTTCTTCATGCCTTAACGTGCAAAGATACTTAATTTTAACTAAATTGCAAAAGAAAATGCAGTTTTTCTTTTGTGCTTCTACCGTTTTTTCGTAACTTTACACCAAGAATTATGAGACAAATACCTACTATTACAAAAAACCTCCTCATCATCAACGTTATCTGCTATCTGGCTTACGTGGTGCTGGGGGGAAGAGGCATTGACCTCAACGACATCTTCGGCCTGCACTATTTCCAGGCTACTGAGTTCCATCTGTATCAGGCAGTGACTTACATGTTCATGCACGCATCAGTGGAGCATATATTTTTTAATATGTTCGCCCTGTGGATGTTTGGCGGTGTCATAGAACGCACGTTTGGCGAGAAGCGATTCCTTATATATTACCTGGTCTGCGGACTGGGTGCTGCCTTGTGTCAGGAGATATCACAGTTCTTCCAGGTGTATTTCATGATAGCCGACCAAGGGGCTACGCTGAACGACATGATGCGCCTGTCATATCTTGACCGCGAGGCTCTCAACGCCTTGACAACCGTGGGTGCGTCGGGCTGCATATACGGCGTGCTGCTGGCATTCGGCATGACTTACCCTGAGGAGCGTATATTTATCTTCCCGCTGCCTGTGCCTATCAAGGCCAAGTGGTTTGTCATGGGTTACGCAGCTATTGAGGTAGGACTGGCACTGATGCAGAGTGGCGACGGTGTGGCCCATGTGGCTCACCTCGGCGGTATGCTCTTCGGCTGGATACTGCTCAGGGTATGGCGCAGGACCAAGCCTGGCTTCAACGGATGGGACGGCTATGAGGTAAAGGAGAAGAAGACTATCCTGGGACGCATAAGGCAGTGGCTGCACCTTGACCGCGAGGAAGAGGAGGACCTGAACTATGGCAGGCAGAACACTACCCACGACAGGCAGAAGGACTGGGAGTATAACGCCCAGCGCAACAAGGAAAAGCAGCAGCGCGAGGCTGAGATTGACAAGATTCTTGACAAGATAAGACGCTCAGGCTACTCTTCTCTTACAGAGGAGGAAAAGAAAAGACTCTTTGAGCAGAAGAAATGAAGAAGATAATACATAAGACACTGCTGGCTTTTTCCATAGTGGCCGTGCTGACGCTGCTCGTCACCGGATATGGAAGCAGGCTGAACCCTGTCAACTGGACCTACGCTCCACTGCTGGGCTATGCCTTCCCCGTAGCGTTGGTATGTACGCTCGCCGCACTGGTGTTGTGCGCACTGATGCGCAAGCGGTTGCTGCCCATAACCATCATCGGACTGATAGCCGCCTACCAGCCTGTGACACTCTTCTGTCCCATCAACAAGCAACAGGAGGCACCGGCAAAAGCCATCACCGTGCTGACATATAACACATATAACTGGGGAAGGGGACACCAGATGTCTGAGGACCGCACCATGATGACCAGGCAGATTATAGAATACATCGTTAACAGCAACGCCGATATAGTATGCCTGCAGGAGGCTCCATATACCGAGCAGGCCAACCATTTACTCGACACGCTGAAGTCCCTCGGGAAAGGCCCCTATGTAATGGACACCATTAGGGGAGACAAAGAGGGATTCTCCACAATACTAACCAAATACCCTATAAAGAAGAAACAGCGCATATCCTATGAGACAAAAGGCAACATCTCAGGAGCCTTCTGGCTTGATGTCAACGGCAAGGAACTGATAGTTGCCTGCAACCACCTGCAGACCATGGGACTGTCTATGCAGGAGAGACAGGATTTCGGAACCATGATGCACGGCGATAACAACGAGAAAGAGTATATCAAGAAGACATCACACACTATCTTAGGAAAGGTATTGGAGGCTACGAGGATACGAGCCGCACAGGCTGACAGCGTAGCTGCCTTCATCAGGCTGCACCACAAGGTGCCGATGATAGTCTGCGGCGACTTCAACGACATACCACAGTCATATACCCACTATACCATAACACACCCCGGGAAGGGCTCTGACGGCAACGATATAGACATCACCGACTGCTATCGCGCCACTGCCTTCGGACCTGGTTTCTCTTACGGACATTTCGCCATACGCGTGAGGATAGACAACATATTGTGCAATGATATGCTTACTCCATATAACTGCCGTGTGGACAAGTCTATCGACGCTTCTGACCATTACCCCATGATATGTCAATTTACAATAAGATAACACGCATCGGCGCATTTGCCGCCATGTTCACAGCCTGCCTGTGTTCCACCACAGCAAAACAACCGGTAATAACCCTTACTAATACTCTCGGCTCCACACGCTCTGTAAGTGAGATGGTAGAGGTGGAGGCAAGTGCCATACCCTATAAGGACTTCTCTCTCGTGACACAGGCAGGAGACACCCTGCCATGGCAGCGTACATACGACGGGAAGATAATCTTCCCACGTCCGGCAATGCAGGGCAAAAGCATTAAGATAACCGTGGCAGAGGACGCAACGAAGAGTGTCACACCGTCGGTCTTCGGCCGTCTGTACCCTGAGCGGCAGATGGACTTCTCTTTTGAGAACGACTGCGTGGCATACCGCATATATGGTCCGGAGACCATGAAGAAGAAGGAGCGACTGTATGGTTATGACATATTCCTGAAACGTGGCACCGCCCTGGTGCTTGACAAGTTCTATGACAAGCAGTGCGACAAGGCGATGTGGAACACCGTAGGCAAGCTTCGCAGCATGGGACAGCGCGAGTTGGCCGACGATGTATATCAGTATGGTTTCTGCTACCATGTGGACCACGGTGAGGGCATGGATGTATATAAGGTAGGCTCAACTCTCGGCGCAGGCACCAACGCCCTGCTCTCAGGAGACAATATCATCTATCCATGGTGCTTCCAACAGGCGGAAGTGCTTGACAACGGTCCGCTGCGTATGACGGTGAAGCTCACATACAGCCCTTTCTCCATAGGCTCTGACACCAACAACACACTATACGAGACGCGCATACTGACCATTGACACAGGCTCACGCATGGTACGGGCAAGCATATCCTACTCCGCCGACCTGCCCGATGCCGTCAAACCCATCTGCGGCATTGCGGTACACAAGGAGAACCCTGAGGCTTACGCAATGGACAGCAAGCAGGGCATAATAGTATATGAGGACCTGGGCGACCCCGACATCTACCGCAAGAAAGACCGCAGCCGCCTTGACCCACAGAAGGGCCACACGTTCATAGGCTGCATAATGCCGGGCAGCACCGACTGCCGCTATCTCCCCTTTGCAAAGGAAACAAGCGGCGCCTTAGGTCATGTCATCGCTGCAGCACCAGCTGCTACTGATGCAGTGACATACTACTTCGGTTACGCATGGGACAGAAGCGACAACACCGCCTTCCACTCAAAGGAAGAGTGGATGTCATACCTGAGGCAATATGCCACGCAAGCAAGCCATCCGCTGAAGGTCAAGGTTAACAAATAACACGTCATTCACCAACAAAACGCACCCCCTTTTTTCACCTGTTTCCTTATGTCTCCCCCTGTCCAATGGGTAAAATAAAGAGATACAGGCGTGATATTTGTTTCATTATCCTGTATTTTTATACAGATAATCCTTTTTTACCCATTCTTTCACAAAGTTAGTCCTTTTTTCTCCATCACACATAAAGAAAAATAGTAACTTTGTTTCAGTTATTCACATAATTACCATAATGAGACATCTACTATTACTATTATTTATTACAACGTCGCTCTGCACCAAGGCAGACGACAGCGCCATGCTGTGGTACTCACGTCCCGCTACTTACTGGGAGGAGGCCCTGCCTATCGGCAACGGCCATCTGGGAGCCATGATAAGCTCCGCCGTAGAGTGTGACACTCTTTTCCTCAACGAAGACACTTTCTGGAGCGGCAGTCCTTACAGCAACTGTAACGCCAACGCCCTCGGAGTGCTCGACAGCATACGCCAGGCACTGTGGCAGAAGGATTACGAGCGCGCCCAGCGCCTGGGTATGAAAAACATCGTGGCAGACCGTAACAAGACCGGTCACGGCATGGCATACGAGGCTGTGGGCAGACTGCTCATAAAGACTCCTACACACAAAGAGGGTATGTACCGCCGCTGGCTCGACCTCTCCACGGCAACGGCAGGCATGAGCTATGAGTGCAAAGGCATACGCTATGAGCGCACCTACTTCGCCTCCCTCGCTGATGACGTGATAATAATACGTCTCAAGGCTACACGTAACGGAAAGACACTCTCGCCCAAGCAGGCGGGCAGACCACAGATAGACTTCCTCTCTCCTGAGAAGCGCGTAAAGGCTGAGGTAAGCCGCTATGACGAGCGTACACTCATGGTGCGCTCCACGCTGAAGGAGAAAGAGATGGAGCACGTGCCCAATATGCTGCACTGCGTCACCTTCATACGCCAATATGAGGACAAGGAGGGTGTGACGCTGGTAGTATCGGCTGCCACCAACTTCGTGAACTACCACGACATCAGCGGCGACGCCGAGGCAAAGGCCATGGACAAACTGCTCCGTGCGGAGGCTGGCATAAAGGACTATGCCGCCACCCTGCAAAGACACGTTGACAAATACCGTGAGCAATATGCGCGCGTAAGCCTCGACCTCGGACACAACCCCGTACAGGAGCAGAAGGACACCGAGACACGTATTGCAGAGTTTGCAGAGTTTGGCGACCCTGGTCTTGCCGCCACCTACTTCCAGTTCGGACGCTACCTGCTCATCTCATCATCCCAGCCGGGCACCCAGCCTGCTAACCTGCAGGGACTGTGGAACCCCGACGGACGACAGTACCCTGCATGGGACTCAAAATACACCACCAACATCAACGTGGAGATGAACTACTGGCCTGCAGAGGTTACCAACCTCAGCGAGTGTCATGAGCCGTTCCTGCGTATGGTGGGCGACGTAAGCCAGACAGGCCGCGAGGCTGCACGTAATATGTACGGTTGCCGCGGATGGACCCTGCACCACAATACCGACCTGTGGCGAGCCACGGGTGCCGTGGACTATGCCTCCTGCGCCGTATGGCCTACGGGCGGAGCATGGTTCTGCCAACACCTGTGGGAGCACTACCTGTTTACCGGCGACAAGGATTTCCTGCTAAACAAGGCTTACCCTGTGCTGCGCTCAGCAGCTGAGTTCTACCAGGACTTCCTCATACGCGACCCCGAGAGCGGCTACCTCGTGGCGGCACCGAGCACCTCACCCGAGAACAACCCCGGACTGGGCTCTTACCTTGACGAGAACGGCAAGAAGTTCAGCTTCGCCCACTTCGCCGGCGTCACCATGGACAACCAGATGATATACGACCTGCTCCGCTCCACCAGCATGGCAGCACGCCATCTGGGCATAGACACTGCCTTTGCCGACTCCCTTGACTCGCTGCGCCGCCAGCTGCCGCCAATGATGATAGGCAAATTCGGACAGTTACAGGAGTGGCTTGAGGACTGGGACAGGGAGTTCTCCTCACACCGTCACATATCACACCTCTGGGGAGCCTACCCCGGCTGTCAGGTATCGCCATACGAGCACCCAGAACTCTTCCAGGCTGTGAAGAAGTCACTCATAGGCCGCGGCGATGCCAGCCGCGGATGGTCCATGGGATGGAAAGTGTGCCAGTGGGCGCGCCAGCTTGACGGCGACCATGCCATGACACTGATAAAGAACCAGCTGCACCTGAAGAGCCCTAACTGCACCATACGCGACCAGGACGGCGGCACATACACCAATATGTTTGACGCGCACCCACCATTCCAGATAGACGGCAACTTCGGCTGCTGTGCCGGCATAGCCGAGATGCTGGTGCAGAGCCACGACGGCTGTGTGCACCTGCTGCCGGCACTGCCCACGGTATGGAAGAGCCATGGCACGGTGAGCGGTCTGCGCTGCCGCGGCGGTTTCGTCATTGACGAGCTCTCATGGAAGGATGGCAAGATAACATCCCTGAAGATACGCTCCACCCTCGGCGGCAACCTGCGCCTGCGCCTGCCTGCCGACGAGAACGGCAACACGGGCATCACCCTCACCAGCAGCGGTTTGCTGACCGACGCACAGGGCACGAACCCCAACCCACTGATGCAAGTATATGACATTGCCGCACCTATAGTAAAGGACGCCAAGAAGATACCTGCCACCATACTCTCCCCTACTCGCCTCTATGACATTGCAACCACCACAGGAGAGACAGTGGAGTTTAAGGCAAGATAAACAACCCTCACCCCCCGAGAAACCTACTGAAATTGGTCGATTTTTCGGTTTTCAGGAAAACTCATTCTAAGCGAGGAAAACAAGGCAGGCGGACCACCTGCCCACAGAGGGGTATGACTCGCAGGAAGGGGACTTAAAACGCGAAATACAGGGTGGGGCATTTTTCAAAAATACAAAAACACGCCGTTTTGAGGTGAAAAACACCGTTTCGGGGTGTGAAAGCATAGCTTTTACATAGTGAAACGATAGCTTTCAGGCTGTAAAAGGGCATGAATGACGAGGTAAAGTGATAGCTTTCACACTGTAAAAGCTATCACTTTACTGCGTTTTAAGAAAACTTTACATTTCTCCTGTTTTCGTGGATTGGTACATTTTTCTGTTTGCTGATTTACACAAAACATAATTTTCTCCCGTTTTTTGTTCTCCATAAGGAATAAAATTGCTAACTTTATACCTCGAAAACGAAAGAAGAACCATGGACTATATACTTCAGTCTCTCTCCATAGGCTACAGCCACAAGGTGATAGCCGCTGACATTAACGCACAGATAAAGGGCGGCGAGCTGACCTGCCTGATAGGCAGGAACGGCACCGGCAAGTCAACGCTGATGCGCACCCTCGCAGGTTTTCTGAAGCCTCTCGGCGGCAGCGCCCTGCTTGACGGACGCGACGTGGGCAGGTTGTCACCAGCAGAGCGCTCACATCTTATCAGCGTGGTACTCACCGACAGGGTGGACATTGACGGCATGAGGGTGAAGGACCTCGTGAGCGTGGGCCGCCAGCCCTACACAGGATTCTTCGGTAAGATGTCAAGTGATGACGAGGAGGTGGTAAACAAGGCAATAGCCGACGTGGGCATGACCGACTTTGCCGGACGACAGGTGAACAGCCTCAGCGACGGCGAGCGCCAGAAGGTGATGATAGCCAAGGCACTGGCACAGCAGACTCCCGTGATACTGCTTGACGAGCCCACGGCTTTTCTTGACTATCCGTCAAAGAAGGAGATGTTCCAGATGCTCTCACAGCTATGCCATGAGCAGGGCAAGGCTGCACTGGTGTCAACACACGACCTCGACATAGCACTGCCCATAGCCGACAGCGTGATAGAGATGAAATAGGCAAACGAAAAGAGGCAGAAAGAAAAGCGGTTCTCAGTAACCTTTAATGGTTTACAGAGAACCGCTTGATACTTCATCGTACCCCGACCGAGAATCGAACTCGGAACTAAGCTTTAGGAGAGCCTTGTTATATCCATTTAACTATCAGGGCATACGTTCGTGACTGCAAAATTACGCATTTTTCTTTATTTGTGCAAATAATTAAGGAGTTAATTATTTAAGGAGTTAAGAAGTTAAGGAGTTAAGAAGTTAAGAAGTCTGAATTCATACGTTAAGGAGCTAAGACATTACGTAATGTTATTCAACAGTCTAATACATTTGTCTTAACTCCTTAACTCCTTAACTTCTTAACTCCCCAGCACATCATTTATGCGCTGCTTCACCAGCTCTGCCAGAGCCTCTGGTGTGGCTGCCTCGGAAGGCTGTACCACAGGCAGGTATTCTATCTCTATGTGGGCCGTTGACGGCATGGTGCGCTCGCGTGGCAGCGCGTCGTAGGCTCCGCGTATGCAGACGGGGAGGATAGGCACGTTAAGGTCTTGTGAGAGTATGGCAAAGGTCTTCTTGAAGTTGCCTAACGCGCCGTCGTCGGTGCGTCGTCCCTCAGGGAATATCACCAGGTTCTTGCCCATGCGCAGCACCTCAGCCATCTTCTGTATGGAGTTCTTCAGGTTGCGGCGCTCCATAAGTATGATGTTATGGCGTGCGGCAAACCAGCGGCGCAGTGAGCCCTGCACGTGCTCCTCAGTGGCATAGAAGTAATAGTTGCTGATGTCGCCCCAGTTCATACCCGCCATGGTGAGCGGTCCGTCGAGGAAGCTCTGGTGGTTAGGCGCAACGATTACCGGTCCGTTAACAGGTATATTCTCCTTACCCTTCACCTTGAGACTGTTATGCAGTCGGCAGAAGCCTGTGAACGACTTTGATATGAGCGGATGGGTGAATGCCGATGTAGGCAGTTTCAGCGGAGCGTCGGCAGCCTGTGTTATGTGTGCCGGAGCTTTCTTCTTTGCATCGATGGCATCGGCTATCTCGCCTATGTTCTTGTATGAAGCCATATCGTCGGCGTTGATGCTGACAGAGAAGCGCTCCTCTATGAAGTCTTGCAGTGACACGCGGTCAAGGGAGTCAAAGCCCAGGTCGGTCTCTATATGTGCCTCTGCCGTTACCTCTGTCTTCTTCTCCTTCTCTATGTAAGCCTTGAGCGTGGCGAGGGTGCCGCTTACGTTCTCAACGGATGTTGGTGCCTCCTCTACCTTCTGAGCAGGGGCAGGTGTCTTTTCCAGCAGTTCCTTCAGCTTATATCGCTGCAGCTTCTCCAGTTTGGTGCGTGGCAGCTCGCCGCGGTATATGCTCACATTCATCAGTTTCTTGTAGTTAGCCACGGTGAGGTTATACGGCTCAAGCACCTCACGCTTCAGGCGCGCCTCGGCGTCAGCGTCGGTCATAGTGCCGAGCCACTCCTCCTGAGGTACGATGATGGCACGCAGCATGTCGCCGTCCTGTACCACGGCAGCCTCCTTAACCTGTGAGTCATACTTCTCAAGCTTGTACTCTATCTCACTCGGCTGTACGTTCTTACCGTTAGAGAGCACTATGATCTCCTTGGAGCGTCCGGTAAGATATACACGTCCTTTCTCATCCACCTCGGCAAGGTCACCGGTATGGAGGAAGCCGTCACTGTCTATCACCTCTGCCGTCTCCTCAGGACGGTTATAGTATCCCATCATCAGGTTCTTACCCTTTGCCAACAGCTCGCCGTTGACAATCTTACACTCCACTGACGGCAGAGGCAGACCGGCGCAGCCAGGTATATAGTCGCCCGGACGGGTGAAGGCTATGATAGGTGCCATCTCGGTCATGCCGTAGCCCTCAAGCACCTCAAGGCCCAGGGTCTTCAGTCCCTCGCCTATCTCACGGTCAAGGGCTGCACCGCCACACACGCAGTAGTCCAGGTGTCCGCCCATCTTCTTGTGTACTGCCTGGAACACGAAACGTGACAGACGACGGTTCTGTGCCTTCTTACACATATTAAACAAGGCACGCGTCACGGCTGATGCCTCTATCTTCTTCATGATACCCGTATAGAGCGTCTGCCACAGGCGCGGCACACCCACCATGATGGCTATCTCGCCACGCTTCAGGGTGTCCATAATGTCAGGACCGGAGAGTGACGGGCATATAGCCACGCCGCATCCGCGTGTGATAGGCGCTATGGCTGTACCCATGAGCGGCAGCACATGGTGCAGCGGCAGCAGTATGAGGGTGCGGCGGTTGCCGTTGAAGATAGGCACCTCGTCAGCCACACCGTGTATGTTTGCCTCCAGGTTCTCGTATGACAGCATCACACCCTTTGGCGAACCTGTAGTGCCCGAGGTATATATAATGAGGCACGGCTCAACCTTACCTGATGTATTCTCAAAGCGGAGCTCCTGTCCCTCTGCCACGTCATGCGGCTCTGGTACATTGTCCTCAAATACTATTACGGTCATCTCCACGCCTGCCTCGCGCATGGCGTCACGCGCCAGCTGCTCCTTCTCGCGTGAGGTGAAGATGCACTGCGGACGGCAGTCGTTCATGATATATGCCACATCATGCACCGTGCTCGTAGCGTCAACGGGCACCGCTATGGACTCGTTATGCCACACTGCAAAGAAAGCATATATCCACTCCGAACGGTTCTCGCTCAGTATTAAGGTCTTCATCTTCTCGCCCTCTGCGAGAGAGAACTGTTCTGCCTTGGGCATCATATCCGCATAACTAAGGATATTGCCCATCAACTGTCTGTAACTTACCTCGCCATCATGGGTTATGATGGCAGCCTTGTTAAAATCGCGTATAATCATATCTTCAACTATTTAGCTCCCCCACTCTTCTATTTTTCCGCAAAGTTATCGCTTTTCCGCAAAAATAACAAGGAAATCGCTAAAAAATGCCACGGTAATGCCAATAATGTCCGTACCAAGCGGTATTTATACGCAAATACGCATAGATACGCACAAGTACCGACCAAAAGATTTCAGGGGTTGACTTGTGCGTATCTATGCGTATCTTATATCTCTGGGTATGCGTCTTAGGGGAGGTTAGTCTGACAGACGCTTGTATATGCCGGTATCCTCTATCTGTCCGTTATACCATACCACAAACCACATAGGCTTGTTGGCCTTAGGACGTCCGTTACTGTCATACACCACATTGCCTTCCTCATCGCGCGCCATGCCGAAGAGCGCTATGCTGAGCACGTCGAGCATACCGGTGGCGCGCTCAAGGTGCATATCAACATAAGACTGATAGTTGGAGTAACCTATGGTGCACCATCCCCATCCGTCGCTCACGGTGCCGCTGACAGGCACGGCATTGTGTATCTGCGCGTCAAGGCGCTGCATCTCCTCGCTCTCTATGCCCTTGTCTATCAGCAGCTGCTTCATATACTCGAAGGGCTTGAGCACCTCGGCGGTGCGCTGATATGTAAACTCGCTGAGGTTAAACTGCGTGTAGTAGGAGTTCTGCTCATAGTCGTATGAGGCAAGCATGGCTCCCTGCTCCACCATCGGCATAAGGTTGGTAGTAATGCCACTCACCGTCATGCGGTCATGCAGGGTGTCTATCTGCTCATAGAATTGACTAAACTCCTCCTGAGTTATCACTCCCCTGTCAAGAAGCTTGCGCGTCATATCGTAAAGATATGCCAGATATCCATTGCTATATATGTCGCGTACGTTACCTTCAACGTCAAGGAATGGTATGTTAAACTCTATATTGCTGAGCTTATCAACGCTGATTTTTACCTGGTTGTTGTTATAGAACTCCATGCCTATGGTTGTATTAACCGTGTCGGCACATATTCCGATAGTTTCTCCGTCAGTGATAAATGTGTTCTCTGACTCTATCACCAAGTCGGGCACATAGAGTCCTACTATCACGGTGCCATTATAGTGTCCGTTAACCGCCTCTACCTTTATTTCGTTGGCAGTACTGTCGCATGAGCATACCATGGCGGTGGTGATGGCTACGGCGGCAAGTGACTTACAGATGTTATATATTTTGTTCATAGTGATTCCAAGTTATGGGTTATGAATTATGAGTTCCTTTCTCTCCCTCCCTCACGTGGAGGGTTAGCGTGTCTGTTTTATCATTCAACTTTCCCCCTCACAGGGAGGGTTAGCGTCTGTTTTATCGTTTAGCTTCCCCCTCCCTCACAGGGAGGGCCGGGGTGGGTCTCTTAGAATATCACAGACATTGCGGCACCTATGGTGAAGGAGTTTATCTTGTGTGAGAAACTGAACTTAGAGTGTTTTGTCACCATATTCAGCAGCTCATTGTGATATGGAGTGTACTCAACGTCAAACTCCGGCTTTGAGTAGTCATAGTCAATGAAGCCAGATATTGCCATACCACTGTTCATAGCGTATGTATAGTGCAGTCCCAGAGTGAAGTTGTCGCTGTTGGTCTTGCTTATCTTCATGGCATCACCATACATAGTGACTGACGTTGTTGCGTCAGTACGCGTGTCAAGGTAAAGCTGGTCAAAGGCTGCTATGAGGTTAAGACTGCCGAAGAAGCGGCGACCGTAGAGAGCCTTCATGCCCAGGTTATGCTTCGGACTTATAGGCCATGCCAGATACACTCCGGCGTTGATGTCAACGAGCGACCATACGTCCGTCACTGAAGCAGAGCCCATGTTGCGCGTCAGCGTATTGTCTTTCTCTGTATAGGTGTAGAGTCCCTCTGCCGTCACCGGCGCAGTGGTTATGCGTCCGCGCGCTCCCACTCCTATATACTTGTTGATGAAGTATGCCGCCTCTGCCGCCACGGTGGTACCCGTACCTACCTTTATCACCGGCGCCTGCCCCTCAGCGTATGCAGGAGAACCTGACGCATAGTTCTTATACTCACGGTCCTCGGCGTTGAAGTCGTCAGGTATGCGGAAAGGGTTACCATTACGCTGTATGGTGTAGTAGTCGTCATCAAGATATGAGCCGCCGTAGTTGTAGAGGTTGGCGGTGGTTAGGAACGACGTGTTGGTAGGCAGCTTCAGGTTGTTAGTAAACTGCATACCCAGCTCCAATTTGAAGAAGCTCGGGTTCTTCCAGAGGTCAGAGGTACCCTTCAGCGGTTCGCGGTTGATGCCTTTCTTCTTGAATATCCAGTCGGCACACATATATCCCAGGTCGGTGGATATGATACCCAGACCAGCACCTACGAGCACGTCGCTTATCCAGTGGCGGTTGTTGAGCGTACGCATGATACCTGTGGTGGTGGCACATCCGTATGCGAAGACAGACCACCATGGTGAGCGCGTCAGACCGTACTCCTTGTGCATGATGGTTGCGGCGGTGAACGCCGTACAGGTATGTCCTGACGGGAACGAGTTTGCCGTGGAGCCGTCTGGTCGCATCTCCTTAGCTGAATACTTTATGGTGTTGACAAAGAGCGCACACCATGCGAATGACATACCGCCGCTGACAAGGTATCGCCACGTCTTGCTGCGTCCCTGATAGCCGGCGAAGTTAAGTCCCGATGCTACCACGAGCGGCACGAGCTGCAGGTTGTCGTCAAAACGGTTCTCGTAGGAAGGGATGAAGTTGTTTCGCGCGGCGCGGAAATTCTTCTTGTTGGCCTTGGCTATAAAACCGAATGTAAGGAGCGGCACCGTTGACCACTCAAACTCCCTCAGCGGAGTATAGTAACCATACTTGGCAACAGCCTTAGGCGAAGCCACCCAACTGTGTGTCTCCTCCTGCATGGAACGTATGTTACTCAGGTCTGCAGCGGTTATCTCATATCTGCTTACCACTTCACTGCCTACAGTCTCTGAGGAACCGGCAGCCTCTGATTCAGTACCGCTGAGAATAGCCTTCTCTATCTCCTCACGCAAGGCATCCTCTGCCGTGTGAGACGTAACAGCATCAACTCTGTAATCGTCCAGATTAAAAGTCAGTGTCTCCGCATGTGAGGTCATAAACGACACTGCCAGACACATCACAACAAAAATCTTTTTTACCATATATTATTTGTTCTTCATGATTAACATCTGCAAAGATAATTAATTATTTATTAAAATAAGAAAAAATATGCAAAAAAATTTACATTATACCATAATAATAACTCAGTAGCATGAATGGGAAAATAATACGAATACATGTAATTTTGTTATCTTGATTACTTATTTTTTATAAAAAAAAGCGTGAGAATAGATTTTATTTGTACCTTTGCATACGGTATGAAACACTATCCATACATATCTTTACACAAGCAAATACACAATAACTTAATATAACACTAATGAACAATCTATTCAACATTAAGGACTACGTGGTAGTCATCACCGGCGGCACTGGTGTGCTGGGCCGCAGCATAGCCAAGTATCTGGCTCTTGAGGGTGCAAAGGTTATCATCGGCGGACGCAAGGAGGACGTCGGCGCTCAGATTGTAAGCGACATCACCGCAGCAGGCGGTGCATGCGAGTTCGTTAAGATGGACGTGATGAACCAGCAGCAGATTCAGGAGGTGTGCGACTACATCGTAGCCAAGTATGGCAAGGTTGACACTCTGCTCAACGCCGCAGGCGGCAACCAGGCAGGTGCCACCATCGGTCCTGACCAGAATTTCTTTGACCTCTCTACGGAGGCTTTCCAGCAGGTACTGAACCTTAACCTCACCGGTACGGTGATACCTACGCAGGTATTCCTGAAGCCTATGGTGAAGGCTGGCAAGGGCAGCATCATCAACTTCTCGTCAATGGCTGCCTTCCGTCCTATGACCCGCGTTTGCGGTTATGCCGCCGCAAAGGCTGGCATCAGCAACTTCACCGCCTACATGGCTCATGAGTGTGCCAAGAAGTTCGGCGAGGGCATACGTGTGAACGCCATCGCTCCAGGTTTCTTCATCACCGAGCAGAACCGCGCCCTGCTGACCAATCCTGACGGCTCATACACTGAGCGTGGCAAGGATGTGGTACGCCAGACACCGTTCGGTCGTATGGGTGAGCCGGAGGAGCTCTGCGGCACCATCCACTACCTGATGTCTGACGCCTCTAAATTCGTAACCGGCACCGTAGCTGTGGTTGACGGCGGATTTAATATATTTGCGATGTAAGAGACCCACCCCGGCCCTCCCTGTGAGGGAGGGGGTAGCCTTCCGGATGAAACGGAGACCCACCCCGACCCTCCCTGTGAGGGAGGGGGTAGCCTTCCGGATGA
>OCTW011608668.1_pt1 | contig 48499 bp, 27 predicted proteins | sample 1539671 | NCBI WGS metagenome assembly OCTW01 (sample SAMN02144230, study PRJEB22623) | gut metagenome | biome: sheep rumen | host: Ovis aries | place: New Zealand
GACATACCTACCGCAAGTAAAGGTCCTACGATCGTATTTGACACATATATTCCTGAAGAAAAATACTGTGCAGCTTCCTTCTTCACCAGAGCCTTCATAACTGACTGCTCTGCCATAGCCTCGAGGTGATATTCCCTGTGCCGCGTCACAGTTCGCAGCCGTGAGGAAAGCCTGAAGAAATTCTTTCCGATCACAAAGCTCGTCAATCCCAGGATTACAATCGATATTAAAAAATATATCAGAATCACAGCAAAATCATGTTTCAGCAGAGCCTTGCCGAGGATTCGTACAGGCGCACATCTGTCTTCCAGTGAATTGATCGCCTTCCCTGCAGCGACAGACATTTTCGCCTTCAGACGTTCTTCTTCAAGCTTCTTCTGTTTACGTCTCTCTTTCTTAGTCAGTTTTTTATCTGTTTTACCGGCGTCATCACTGTTTACATTATTATTTTCACCGTTGATAACGGTTTCTGTCTTGTTCCCGGTTTCGCCGCCGGTCATCGTATTTGTTGACATTGCAGCTGACAAGATGAACATTCCGATTACTAAAGTTATGACCAGCAAAACCTCTGCCAGAACCTTGTGACGGAATCTGGATATTATCGCTGCGAAAAGTATTCCAACCCAGGCAGAAATCGCTGCCGGAAGGATTGGCAGTATAAAAATAGCCGGGAGTATTCCAACATAGAATAAAGCTCCGGCACCTGTATCGACTCCGCAAAGGATCATACTCGGCAGTACAACCAGTGTAGTGACTATCAAGCCTTCCACATACAGTCTGACCATTCGCGCCGCTGCCACATGTGTTCCTCTGACCGGCAGGCCGGACAGAAGGTCCAGATCCTTCTCCCTGTAGATAAGCGATTTTGATTTAAACGCACCCAGCCCCAGCTGCAGCAGAAATGCCAGCAGTAAGAATACCATAGGTATCTTATCCGCAAGCCCGATGTACGCGAGACCATACGCTGTCGAAAGCATATATCCCATCAGCATGAGTCCCACAAAGAAAAGCGCGATCAGAAGCGCCTTCTTCTTTTTCTTTTCTTTTTTATCTCTGGTATGTCGGTATGTATTCAGCCCGAACAGATTGACCAGCTCGAGCTTCGCCAATACTCTAAACTCACTCATTCAACCGTCTCCATAAAGAGCTCTTCCAGCGAAGCGCCTTCCTTCACAACATCCTCCATTCGTCCGTTCGCAATCAGGCGTCCGTCACGAATGATTGCAACCTTATTGCAGAGCTTCTCAGCCACCTCCAGAACATGTGTGGAGAAAAATATGGCACAGCCATCTGCCGTCATCTCTTTCATGATTTCCTTCAGGATAAATGCAGCCTTCGGATCAAGTCCCACAAAAGGCTCATCCATTATCAGGAGCTTCGGCTTGTGGAGCAGCGCGGAGATTATCACCAGCTTCTGCTTCATTCCGTGAGAATACGACGACACAAGATCCCCGAGTGAACCCGTTATCTCAAAACGGTCTGCATAATCTGATATGATACTCTCACGATCCGCTGCAGGCACTCTGAAGATATCCGCAATCATCTGCAGATACTGTATTCCCGTCAGAAACTCATAGATATCCGGATTGTCCGGAATATAAGCTATCCTTCTCTTCACCTCGACAGGGTCCTTCTTAAGGTCGATTCCGTCGATCAGCACCTCTCCCCTGTCAAACTCGTGAATGCCCGTAATAGCCTTCAGAAGAGTTGTTTTTCCGGCTCCGTTATGACCGATGAAGGCATAGATATCCCCCGGTTCAACATGAAGCGAGATATCGGTAACGCCCTTGTCGGTGCCCTTATAATGTTTGTCAAGATTATTAATTACAAGCATCCTGATTTCCTCTATTTTAATCACATGTACGATGTATTTTACAAAACCAACTGCCTATTCATGCAGTTAAGTATTATTTGTGACTCACTACAGTTTCCGTCTGTTAAATATACACAAACTCAGCACTAAACTCAGCAAAGCGAACTCGCCCGCAAATACAGCCGGTATGATATAATCACCAACCGCTGCCTTGCCGTCCAATATCGCACCGGCTTCGATCAGTCTCAAAGGTGCGTAATCCTTAACAACAGGGAGCATGCTGAGTACGTAGCAGATTACAAATACAAGTGCCACTCCGCCCAGAACCATGCTTCCCGAGCTGCTCATCGTTGAGAAAAGCATCACCGCGAAGATCATCATCAGTCCGAAGATGTACCAGAACAGAGCCGCCATCTCTATATGATAAACCACATTATTATCCCAGTAATACTCGTTGTAGCCGTAGGTGATTCCGTAACACATCCAGAAGAAGGCCGACCAAAGAATTATCATTATGATCAGTTTCGAAAGAATAACCTTACTTCTTCTGAGCCCCTTCGTGAGGGTAAGTATCATCGTGCCTGACTGGATTTCCTTCGTTAGAATACTGCAGAACATTATCAGAAATGCGATAAGTCCCATAGGCATATTTTTATAGAACTGCCCCCAGGAAACGGATGCGTCAGCCTTGATATTCTTTATAACGAAGCCCTCCTCCGCCATCTGGTCCGCCAGCTGCTCCATCAGCCACGGAGTAAGCTTGGTGATGAGCGGATTCATAAGTCCCAGAATGACAAATACAGCCGCAAGTATGAAGAGCCTGCCCGAACGGTACTGCTCCATTATTTCTTTTTTGATAACTGCATTAAAGCTTCTCATTCTCCCGTCACCTCCAGAAAGATATCTTCAAGAGACGGCTCGATCAGTTCCATCTTATTTACCTTGATCTTATTGTCAGCTATAAAATACACAAGTTCTGTATAATCGCCCTTGGTGGTGTCGAAGATGAATTCTCGTGATGATCCGATTTCTGTAACTGCATTTTTACTAATCTTGTCACCTGCAGCATCTGTACTCTTTTCTTCGATTCTATTAATAAATACCGCATCACCGAATCGCTTCACCAGTTTCTCCGCAACTTCATCCGTCATACCGTCATGACTCACGTGATAATTACTGGTGCGGTTCTGCTCGCGTATTTCCTCCATCTTTCCGGAAAGCTTAATCGTTCCTTCGGAAAGAAATGCTATATCTGTACATATCCTTTCAACATCGCTGAGAATATGCGTTGAAAAAAGAACCGTCGTTTCATCCTTTACAGAGCTGAGAATATCCAGGATATCCTTTCTTCCCACAGGATCGAGTGCAGAAGTCGGCTCGTCACAGATAAGAAGCTTCGGTCGACCGAGAAGTGCCTGCGCGATACCAAGTCTCTGTTTCATTCCTCTTGAATATCCCTTGATACGGTGTTTCTCCTTGCCAAGTCCGACCTTGTCCAGAAGCTCATCGCTTCGATCTTTTATCTCTTTAGACGACAGCCCTGTTATCTGTCCGCAGAACCGGAGATACTCCCTGGCATTCATGTATGAATAAAACTCCGGAACATCCGGCAGATATCCGATATATCTGTTAGTTGGCGTATCACCGAAATGCACCTTCTCGCCCGATACAAGTATTTCTCCCTCGTCCGCCGCAAGAAGTCCCAGAACTATCTTCATGGTCGTGGTCTTGCCTGCGCCATTCCTGCCGCAGAAGCCGTAAATACTATGCTCCGGCACTGTAAGATCAAGTCCCTTCAGGACCTCTTTCTCTCCAAAATTCTTTTTTAATCCACTTATCTTTAACATCCCTACGCCTCTTCTTTACCGATAGAAAAATACAGTACCGGTCCGATGATCGTTATAAGCGAAACCACCAGCCAGAGTGCTCTGTTACCTCTCTTATAAGTCTTGTGACTAAGTATGTGTACATATGAAACCACCAGCAGCAGTATTTCAACTATTGCAAGCGGTATGATTATTGGTAAATATTCTTTAATGTCTCCCATGATTATTAATCCTCCGTTGTTTTTTGATGTCACAGCATCCTATCACGTCATGCTCTATAGTATGATCATTTCGACAGCACCTTCTTGTGCCAGCCCTTCTTATTGCATTTCGGACATCTCATGTGTTTCTTCCAGCCCATATGTGGTGCAAATACGATCCATTTCATGGACGGAACATATGTATGATTGCAATTCGGACACACATAATATCCGGCATCATGCTCGATCTTGAAGCTGCAGGCCGTTGTTATGCCGAACACCAGAATTGCAAGTCCTATAATCACCGACCTGAGCAGCCATGAGATGTCGGCCAGCACCGCTATGCCCATGAAAGCTCCCAGCGACAAAAAGCCCAAAATACAGATTATTATCTCGAAATTAAGAAGCTTCTTATTACTTATCTCTTCCTTCTTTCTCATCTCGAGAAGGTTTTCCTCAGCTATTTTCTGATATTCATCCACTTTGATCCTCTCCCCTGTCAGGAGCTCATTGACATTGATTCCCAGTATCTCGGACAGTTCAAGCATGAGACTTGCATCCGGAAGAGACTTTCCTGTTTCCCATTTTGAAATCGCTCTGTCGGTTATCCCGAGCTTTTCTGCAAGCGCCGCCTGAGTAAGTCCCTTCTCCTTTCTTTCAGTAGCTATAAATCTTCCGATCTTCTGCTGATCCATCTTGCTCCCTTCTGATATTCTGATGTATGGAACCTGTCCCTTACGAAGCATTTTTGCCTCAGGGCACCGTCCCTTCATCGTGGCTTCAGAATATCCCAAACCTTTAAAAATATCCACGAACTGACGGTTGAGTCATCCAAAACAGCTGTAAAATCCTCTCTCAACCAACGGTAGAATCACTTGAAAACAACGTATTTGCGTCAAATAAGTCGTTCTATCTCCTTCTTGATCACAGGATCATAGATATCATCCTTGTCCCGCTCCTCCTTCGAGAGCTCATCAAAAGGAACCAGAAGCGGATGAATACCCTTCACCTTATCTCTGCTCTCACCATAGATCCATCTGTTGATCAGATGATATCTGCACCATCTGTTATGCTCGATTATGCATATTTCCCTGATGTCAGCCTTGCCCTCATCGAGGAGCTTCTTCTCTATCCAGTAATGATCCGCACGGGCAAGATTTGACCCCTTAAGGAAACCGTCCAGTTCTGCCCATGCCTCACGCATCTCATTTTCGTAGTCGGACGGTGCATTTCTCTCCTCACTGCGGAGCTTGTAATCATAATTGAAGAGCATTCCCTGCCGCGACAGGATATCCTGCCTCAAGTATTCCTCGGTGAGAATATCTCTTATCTGCCCGAAGCTTATGACCTTCTTTCTGTATATTTCATCCAGACTTACACTTCTGTCGCTGTAATAATAAATATCTGCCTCAACCCTTCTGTGAAGAAGCTCCTGAAGAAGCTCTCGGTCTTCAAGCTTGGAAATGATTATCCTCGACATTTTACCGAGAATATCCATTCCGTCGATCGGATCTCCGTCATGAACGATAATGTCATCGCAGCCCTCAATCTCTCTTGCCTTCTTATTTATTTCCTGCAGAAAGCTTCTCTGGTGTTCCTGCGCGCCCCAGATATGATATTCGATATGCTGTTTTGAACTGTAAACATTATTTATGAAACCATATCTGAAAAGTGCCTCTCCGGCAGCACCGAAGTCGGTTATCGCGATTCTGTAAGTGCCCTCGTAGCTGCCCTTTTTTCTATTCGCCGCGTTGTCATCACCAACTGTACTAAACACGGTTCCATCAATCTCTATACCATCTGCAGCCCTGTCACTCACTGTATTATTCGAAACATTGTCAGTACTTACATTATCGATAATTTCATCGTAAATATCATGATCCTTCCAGAACTTCCGCGCCATCATCTCGTAGATGTTAAAATATTTCAGATGCGGATTGTCCAGCTTCTTCACAAGAAACGGATCTGTATGATTGAGCATCACATATATGTCCTTGCCCGACAGATTCTTTTGGCACCTGTTATATATTTCCAGATTCTTCATGTCATCCTCAAACATAAGGATATGATTCTTCGCCTTTTCGAGCTTCTCCGGATGCCTCTCAGGCTCGCCGAGATAACTGTGCTTCCAATAATCGGTAATAACCCTTGCCCAGTCCGGATTATCCGTATAAACTGCCGTAGAATCAGCGAAACGATTCGACACGATATGCTTCAGCGAATTATGAAGCGCCTCAAATACGGCAAACATCACATCCGCAACCACAAGGAAGGATGTGAACTTGGCAGCAAGCACGTAAACGTTGCTGATATCACTGTCAGGATTCATAAAATATAAGGCGATCGTAGCATAAACAGCCTCTAAGAAGCCCATGGTTCCATGCACAGTATCGCCTACAAAATGATAGCCGGCGACACCAAAAAGAAGCGGTACCCACGCCAGCCTGATTATCCATTTTCTTATCTTTGCCAAAACCCCGTCGTTCATATTTTTCCCCTTACACCATCACTGTTTTACAAACTCACGCAGTGATCATTAACCACACCAATTCCATCAAATCATCAACCTTATCATCCCTACCACCTGTCACTGCTTCAGCGCCACGACCAATTTCACCCTGTCATGTATACCGGTCTTATCATATATGCTGGAAATATAATTCTTAACCGTCCCCTCGGAGATGTACAGCTTATCGGCTATCTGTCTGTTAGACAGTCCCTCGACCATAAGCTCTGCAATTTCCTTCTCACGATCGGTAAGCTCACCATATACTGAATTCGCACGGAGACTGTCCTCGCCAATCGTCGGTGTAGAACCCGTTGTTCCGTTAACACTTACATTGCCTGCTCCGTTGCCTGCACGATTCATATTTTCCGCAACAAGCATGGTCAGTCGCTGCATAACCTTCTGATCCAGAACGGTCTGTCCTCCCATTATCTGGCTGACAGCACCGAGTATCGCATCCTTGCCGCTGTCCTTAAGAAGGTATCCATCCGCTCCGTTACTGATCGCATCGGTTATATTTTTATCATCATAGAAGGTTGTCAGAACCAGTATTTTCACAGTCGGATAAAGCTTATTTATATGACCGATCAGCTCGATGCCGCCCATACCCTTCATATTAAGGTCCACCAGAGCCATCTCGCACTCCTTGTCCTTAAGTATCTCGAGCGCCTCGTTTCCGTCGTGCGCCTTGCCGACGATCTCCATATTGTTAAGTGAAAGGATGATCTCAAGGCTGTCGAGCAGCATCGTTTCATCATCCACCAGAATAACCCTGTTCATATATCTAACCTCCGTATTATCCAACACTGAAGCCATCTTCCGACGAATCAGTTAATAAAGACCTAAACTAAAACATATAACATATTTTCGCTTCTCACTGCCAATAGCTGCCACCGTACTTATCACACAGGCAGTTCCACAAAGGCTCTGAAGCCCTCATCATTTACAAAGCCGGTCTTGCCGCCGCAGCGCTCTGCATAGGACACGATCTTCTTCACACCGAAGCCCTTCTCGATCCTCGCCTTACTGTTCGCCTCGCCGAAATCGCTCCGACCATTGTCCTTGACCTCAAGCTTTATATGCGCCGAATCTCCGGTCAGTATCACGACAAACTTTGTGGCTCCACCATGCTTAACGCCATTTGTCAGAAGCTCCTCAAGAACTCCCGTCAGAAACTCAGCATGCTCGCGCGGGATCTGTAATCCGTTCTTCCTCTCGTCATTTACATCATCGCGTCCGTTTTCGACATCATGCGTTCCTGCCCCCTGTATATCCGGCACATCGTAGATCCTGTCCACGTGCCTCTCTGTGTCCATCACAAAATCATCTATTATACCGTCCATGGCCGCCTTCAGATCGGAAACTGGCATGGTCCCCGCCTCATCATCAAGCGTCCTCACAGCTCTTCTGATTGACTCAAGGCTTCCCCTGATTCTCTCATTTGCGTCATTCATACGCTTCCTGGCCTCATCCGGCTTAACATCATAAAGCATATCCGCTGCATCCAGCGTCATTATTGCAGCCGTGATCGAATGGCCGACACTGTTATGTATATTTCTACTTATATTTTCTCTCTCAACAAGCCTTGCGTTCTTGTCTGCAAGATAATTCTGCTTCGTCAGCTCGCGGTTCAGCCTCTTCTCGTGCATCTCATTTAAGTTTGAATTCTGTATCCTCTGCCTCTCCAGAGCCGCACGTCTCTGCTGCCTTCTGACAAGCCCCTTCAGGATACGTACTATCATAACAGAGAAATATATAATTGACCCAAGCACGATCATCATAGCCACTTCCCTGCCGGAATGGCCTACACCGACAAGTCCGAGCAGATTTGCAATAAAGAAAAGCATCATTGCAATGTAAGCGGCAAACCAGGGCCTGAAGATGTCAAATACAGCAAAGACAAAATAGCCCGCAAAGCTTCCCGACAGCACGGAAAAGCCCCCGGCAAGCAGAAGCTTTAATACTTCCGCAGTCGTAAAGCTGCCTCTTTCCGCAAAAATATGCGCGCGTATACCTCCGGCTGCCCCCTCTTCGCTATCACTATCCGTTTCAGACAGTTCATCATCAACAAAAAAAGTGCTGTAGGTCAGTACCACCATGAGGGCTCCGGCCAACACAAGACACACAGCCGGGTATTTTGAGAAGAACAGTGCCAGCACGGCAAGTATCATGACTATGAAATTATTAATTATTCCAAATACCATTCTGCTCTTCCAATCGTATCAATCATCGCCGATCAATTCAAACAACATCCATAATCTGACGTTTCCGAACACTTCACCAAACGTCCTGTCAATCATTTTATTACGGATAAACAACTAACCCATCACGATTCTCTCAATCAGATTTTGATCACATATTTCTCATCATTACATCACAGAAATTGCTCGTATAATCTACGCTATAATGATTCCCCCGCCGAGCACGCATCCGTTCTCGTCATAGAAAACCGATGACTGGCCCGGGGTTGCTGCTCTTACAGGCTCATCGAAGGTTATCTTCACTCTCTCGTCATCTACCCTTGTAAGCGTTGCATCCGCGGGCTTATGGTGGTAGCGGATCTTCGCCTTACACCTTACTTCTTCGCCGGGCCTTACATCGTCTATTCCGAGGAAATTCAGTCTGTTGCAGATAACGTCAGTCTTAAAAAGTGCATCCTCCAGAGAAAGTACCACTTCATTGGTCTCTGCCTTGATCTCCTTAACAAATACCGGATGACCCATGGCTATTCCGAGGCCTTTTCTCTGACCAACAGTATAATGGATGATGCCCTTATGCTTTCCGAGTATTTCTCCCTGTTCATCAACGAAATTACCCTCGCCCGGCACCTCAGTCTCTGAATTATCTTCGATATATTCCGCATAATGACCGTCCGTTACAAAGCATATTTCCTGCGAATCAGCCTTATGTGCAACAGGAAGCCCTATTTTCTCGGCAATATTTCTGACCTGCTCTTTGGAAAGTCCTCCGAGAGGCATGACGGTCCTCGCCAGCTGCTCCTGCGTCAGTCTGTAAAGCATATAGGTCTGATCCTTCTCTGCATGGTCTGCAGTCTTAACCGTGTATCTGCCGTTATCAAGCTGCAGAACATGTGCATAATGACCGGTCGCAACATACTGTGCCTGCATCATGTCCGCCGTTGCAAGCATCTTGTCCCACTTGATATAACGGTTACATTCTACACAAGGATTTGGCGTAAGCCCTGCAATATAATCATTTATAAATTTCTTTATGACCTTTTCATTAAAGTCCGCAACACAGTTTTCCACATAATAAGGGATACCTATCATGTTTGAAACCGTCCTTGCATCATCTATTTCACAGCATCTGCTGTCCTTGCCGTCACCGCTCATCCAGACACGTAGAGTTACGCCGGACACCTCGTGCCCCGCCATCTTCAGTAAATATGCAGCTACCGCACTGTCCACACCTCCGGACATTCCAACTATTATTTTTGACATTTCTTTTCTATCTCCAAATCTTCCCGATTATTAACTCTCTCCCGACGCTGATTTCACATGCAGTATTTTCTCACTTTATTTCGCACATAAACACAGCCACAGACATTATAACACGTCTGTGGCTGCATAACCATTTTTTTATTCTGTTTCAAAATCTCTTTTGCCACGTCATACGACTGCGCAAAAGAACACTATACTTCATAAAATCCGATTGCAAGTTTCTCTTCAAATTCCGGTGTAGGGATCGGCCTGTCAAAGAGGAAGCCCTGAGCGTGGAAACAGTTGTTTTCACGAAGGATATTCAGCTGTTGTTCAGTCTCAACGCCCTCCACGATACATTCGATGCCCATCTCATTGGTCATCGCTATTACGTGTTTGAACATAACTGCACTGACACGGCCAAGCGAATCACCCTCTATCGGAAGGAAGCTTCTGTCGACCTTGATAACGTCCCATCTTATCTCCCTGATAAGATTGAGCGAAGAGAATCCGACTCCGAAATCATCCACCGATGCAAGGATTCCGACCTTCTGCAGTCCACTGACAAACTTCTTCAGATCATCAAATTCGACATCAATGGTTGTTTCCGTAAGCTCTATCTCGATACAGCTGTGAGGAACATTATGCCTGTCGATCGTCTTGAGCAGCTCTGTCAGGAAGTTTGTATTCATCATATGCTTGCGGGACATATTTACAGATATTCTGACAACCTTCTTACCGGCATTCAGCCATCTTCTGATATCTCTGCATACATGATCAAGCATATAGAAATCAAGCTTACAGATATCGCTTGTCTCTTCCAGCATAGGTATAAACTGTCCCGGACTGATCATCTTGCCGTCATGGAACCATCTGCAGAGCGCCTCCGCACCGATTATCTCACCGGTTCTGATATCAACCTTCGGCTGATAATATACACAGAACTCTTCGTTTCTGAGCGCAGCAGGGAACATCTGCTGAACCTTCATGGCGTTATCCCTGTCAGACAGTAAGCTGCTCTGATAGAATACTATCCTGTCCTTACCGCCGGTCTGAGCCGTACTTGAAGCAACAATGATCTTCTCCATGATCTCGCCCGGATTGTTGATCATGTTGTCCTCCGGAATCCTGTAAACACCGGCTGTGGTTGCTATATTTACTGACCTTTCGTTGGAAACATCATATACCACCTGCATCTCCGTCAGAGCCGTAAGTACATTACCGAGTTTTGCCTGACTGCACAGGGCAACGAAATTATCTCCTCCCAGACGACAAACTATACCATCTTTTCCAACAATAGAGGTCATAGTCTCAAAATGCTTCTTCATTATCACATCGCCTGTATTCTTGCCCAGTTCACGGTTAACAAGTGCAAAATGTCTGAGATTATATTTGATTGCAGCCATACCTCCGAGATCTCTCACATGACTCATGATATATCTCTGATATGCTTTGAGGTTTGCGTATCCGACCTCATCGAAATATGTCAGTTCCTCGACCATATCTCTCAGCCTGTTCCTGCTGACATATGTAAGTGTCGTCCTCATACAAAGTTCAACACGCTCTCTCTCCTTATCCGTCAGTGGCTTCTCGTTAGGAGACATGTAGGCCTTCATGGTGGCAATAGTCATAACCTTAGTTACAATCCTGATGGAAATGATCTCTTCACCATCAATACCGGTATCGTAGCAGCAGAGTGTTTCACCACCGTCGGCCATCTCCTCCTGCGGATTTCTGTAAAGTCTTGTGACCGCCTTGGAGAGTCTGTACATTGAGCATATCTTGATCAGAACTGTCTCGATTTTCAGAACATCCTGAACATCGATCTGAGTCATAGCATCAACAAGTTCTTCAAAGAACTCGTGGAATTTCATTTCTTCTTCCATTTCCAGCTGTTTCGCCGGATCTATAAATTTCTTGCTGTCGGAATCTCTGCCGCCTTCCTTGTTCAGATACATCATCCGGTCTGCTCTCTCGAAAACATCCTGAACCCTGTTATCGAGCTTCGGCCTATAATCCGAGATACCGCAAGCCATGGTGACCTTTCCCTTCTCACGATTGCTCTCAATTACTTCGTGCAGCATGCTCATGAGAACGTCGCGGTTCTTGTAGTCCTCATTTTCAAGGATCACAACAAACTCATCGCCGCCAATCCTGTAAATAAAGCTGTTTTTAAATACACTTCTCAAAACACTGCCGGCATCCTGAATATAGGCATCTCCTGCCTTATGTCCCTGGTTATCATTGACCTGCTTTAAACCATTGATATCACAAACAACGATGGCAAAACTTAATCCTTTATGTTCCTCTATCATAGAATCCAGAAGCATTTCCTTCTGGGCATAATAACGCTTGTTCTTAAGTCCCGTAAGGGCATCATTGTTAGCCATCTCCAGAGCACTACCGAGAGCATCCTCAAACTCAAGTTCCTTCTTTCTTGCCGAATCTATATTGGAAACCGCAATGATTATGTTGTCGGATTCATCATTTACTCTGACCGCAAGGAGAGTTACATACTGAGGTCTGTTATCCAGTATAAGTCTGTAATTAATTATAAATTTGCCGTTTTCCTGAAGGTTATTCAGGAGGGTTTCCTTCTGCATGGCAAGTGCCATCATCGGATAATCCTCAGAGAAAATATTCCTCTTCATATTCTTCTGGGTTTCCCTGAAGAAATCGGTTCCTCTGGCTCCTATCTTCAGTCTGGCATATTTTTCACTTGAAGTATATTCAAAATAATCATTGGTTTTTGTATTAACCTGATAGATGACCTCATACCTCTGGGCGAGTGCCATGGCAATTTCCGAAAAGGTCTGGCTCTCGTCCTTGATCAGCTGTTCACGTTTAACCTGGGCATCTATATTTGTAACACCCATAACGAGATGATTCTCGTCATTCTTTGGACGCACGACAAGCATCGTAACATACTGAGCCTTATCTCCCAGCCGCTGGCGATAAGACATAGTCATTGAGCCTTCCTGCGCAAGGATGTTCAGAAGATGCTTCTTGTTCATTACCTTGAGAACACGCTCCATGTCATCCTTATGGATATAGTTCTTGATATCAATAACTGCATCCTCAAAGAAGTCCTTGCCTGTCTTGCTGGTTCCAAGCTTTGCATACCGCTCGCTTGCGCTGTACATTGTATATTCATTGGTTTCTACATCGATGTAGTAGATAGCCTCATATCTGCTGGCAAGTGCACCTGCGATCTTGCTGTAGGTCTCGTAATACTCCTCACGGCGCATCTGTTCATCGATATTACGCACGCCGAGAACCATATGATTCGGATCATTAGGCTGTTTAAATGCAACTATATTGAAATAATATGTCTTGTCATCAAATATCTGCCTGTAATTAACGGAAACCGAGTTACTGGTCTCGAACTGTTTGCGAAGATTATCCCTGTCGAGAGTTTCGATCAGCATATCCCTGTCTTCTTCATGAATATGTATACCGATATCTGTTTTAACATTTTCGAAGAAATCGCCATCATCAACATTCTCTATACCGACGTCCGAAAAGCTCTGACTGAGACTGTATTCAGTATAATGACCGGTATCAAAATCTATGTGATAAATAACCTCAAATAAAGATCCTATGGACTTGACGATCTCGGAATAAATCTTCTTACTCTCTTCCTCCTCAAGTTCCTTACGCCTCTGTTTATCAATATTCTCGACAGCGATAAATATCCTTTCATCGTCGCCCTTAATTGTCCTGAGGGAATAATATGTAGGTTTGCCATTGATGACCAGTCTATATATGAGGATAAACGATCCTCCGTTCTTCAGAGCATCAACAACCCTGCTCTTTCGGAACGTCTCAAGAAAAACCTCCTGATCATCCGGATATACCAGTTCTCTGGTATTGATCTTCGTATCATCATAGAAGTTCTCGCCCTGCGATCTGATAGTCAGTTCCTCACCCTGTGCAACGTATTCAACATAACTATCATCAATGGGATCAATAACATATATACATTCATAATCCTTTGCCAAAGCCGAAGCCAGTTCGGAAAAAGAAGTCTGGTGAGATCTTTCTGCCATCTGACACCTCCCAAAATACCTGTTTGAGGCCATTATTCACGAACATGATCCAAACAATATATATAACGCTATGATCTGAGTATTAATCAATCAGTTCATACTGCAAAAATACAATCATGGTTGAAAAAAGTGCGCCGAACGACGCACTTAAAAAAATAAACCCCGTGTACTTTAATTTTACTATAAAATGCCGTTTTTTTCAAACTAAAAAACACAATTCAGCCATTTATTATTAACATAATTCATAAACGAGCCGTCGACATTCAGAACTGCTCGAGGTAAAAGAAAAAGAGTGGAGCCGTCAGTTAAAACTCCACTCTTTCATACATATTTTAAGGTCCTCAGGACCTTTTATGATCTCTTATCACTTCCCATGCAGGAAGAGCATTTCCATCATAATCGAACAGTGCCTGATTGGCCCATTCATTGCCACAAGGTCCTTTATCATGGATATATTCGAGTGAAGCCGGAGTTGCCCATCCGCTGCCCGGAACCGGTATCCATGCAGGCTCCCACCAGAAGAAGCCTCTGCCAAGTCCGTCAGGAATATCATCAATTCTCCTCAGGATATCAGCCATGAAATCCTTCTGACCTTCTATGGTCATCGGATAATCAATTGTCTCCACAAGAGAAGGCTTGGTTGCATAACCCTTACGCTCCTCATCAGAAAGCTTCTCATATTCCTTGTAGTCCTCCATGGTATGTCCCATGGAAACCTCAGCAATGATAATATCCTTGCCATACCTCTCGGCAACGTCCTTCATGTTATACGAAAGCTGCTCGAGCGATCCATGCCAGAACGGATAGTAAGACATTCCGATGATATCGAAATCCTCGCCGCCCTGCTCAAAATAGTTATCAAACCACCTTCTGTAAAGCTCATTATTTCCGCCGTTATCCAGGTGGATCATAAGTGGTATCGAGCTGTCTGCAGCCTTGGCTGCGCGAAGTCCGCTGCTCACGAAGCGTGCTATATTTTCATATTCCGGAACCTTGCCCTCCGGCCAGAGAAGACCGTTAGAAAGCTCGTTTCCGATCTGGATCATGGTGATATTAACGCCGTTATCCTGAAGATATTTGATCGCAGTAAATGTAAAATCATATACCGCATCTTCCAGTTCCTGCACATTCATCTGCTCCCAGGCCTTCGGTTTATACTGCTTGCCCGGATCAGCCCAGAAATCGCTGTAGTGGAAGTTAAGAAGCACGCCCAGTCCGGCTTCAGTAACCTTCTTACCTATAGCCAGCGTAGTATCAAGATCATTTGTACCTGCGCCGTAAGGCTCTCCCGAAGGACTATATGGATCATTCCACAGTCTGAGACGCACAGTGTCGATGTCGTACGCTTTCATGATCTCGAGGATATCCTTCTCCTCGCCCTTGTCAAAGTAGCGAGCCCCGAGTTTTTCGAGCTCATACAAAGTCGAGAGATCAACGCCCTTTGTATATTCGATAATTTTATCACTTTTCTTTTTCATTCTTGTCATCTCACAGCCGACCATCTGATATATACCGATTGAGAGCGGCATATGTCAGATGGTCGGCGTCCGTATAATAAAAACAATTAGTCAAAGTCAAATTTAGTGAATCTCTTGTGCATTGCCTTGTAACGGAAGCGGATCATCTCGTTAACCTTGAGAACGTCCTCCTCAGTTCCTGTGAACTGGCAGCGCAGACAGTAGAATTCCTTCTTGTCCTTATCGTAGAACATATCTATATCGAGATCCCTCATGAAGCATGAAGGGCATCTGTAATTCAGTTTGCCTTTTCCAGATTGAGCCATGTCGCAAATACCTCCTTATCAGATATTTTCTTTCTGAAGCCAAGTGTGAACATCGGTGAAAATGCATAGCCCTCACGGATGTAGCCTTCAGCAGCACCTTCCTCAGCTGTAAGAGAAACTCTTGTTTCGATCGCAGGGATGACAGCTGATGCTTCCTTTGCACCTGCGAGAGACTCTTCTCTGCACTTATATTCGTAGCTGATGGTCTTCTCCTCGCTGCCGCTTACCTTAAGTGTGATGCCTGTCATATCCTCAGGATATTCTGTGGTTCCGTAGCAGGCAACCATGTATTCATTCAGAGTTACATCAGCATCAGGATTGCTCATCTCAAGGATGGTTCTCTCGATCTTGATGTTTGAAGAGCCCTCTTCAAAATACTCCTTAGTCTGGAGCTTAACGGTAAGGTCTCTGAACTGTATTTCAACCGGATCAAGTGTGAGGATACGTGTATTTCCTTCCTGTGAGAAATGAGCCTTTGTACGGCAGAGGCAAAGATCAACCTCTTCTCCCTTGTAGGAAAGCTTAGCGGAACGTACAGTTCCTTCACCTGCATAGTGTGTAAAATATCCTGCTCTGTATTTTTCCTGGATAAGGAAAGGATAAGATGCATCCTGAACATGCTTTGTACCGATTCCCACAGGCCACTCGAGCTTTGCTGCATAAGGACGAAGGTCAACGATTGCGCCGCCCTGATCCATATTTACGCAGGCTCTCATGTAAGGATCGCAGTACCAGAAGAGCTGCTTGTCGGAGCCGTAAAGGATGTCTCTCCAGAGAGCACATTCAGGCTCGGTGTAGGACTTCTTCTGACGATAGTAATCCGCGAACTCGCTCATGGTCATATCGATCAGCTGGCCTTCCTTCTTGAGCTTTCCATAGTAAGCACAGCCATCGCTGTAGGACTTGAGAAGGAGCTCGTACGGAGCCTCCCAGCGGCCCATCTTGTTCATCCAGCCCGGTCCTACGAACATCATGTTGTATGCGTAGCCGTTGTTGTATTTCTCAAGTGAACGATACTGATCGATCAGGTTATAGAGATATGGATACTCCCAGGTCTCTGTGTCATATATCATACCGCGGAGTACGTTCTGCGGATGAGTTCCGAAGTTTGAACCATTACCGTCATAGCATGCGATAAGGTCTCTTGAAAGATGAGGGATTGCAACGATACCGCTGTCCTCTGCCTCATTTGCTGCAGGAGCATGGGTGTTCTGCTTTGAAGGGATCCATGGAGCCCATGGGCCGCCGTCGAAGAGTGTGTACCATGAATTATTGCAGGTATGGTAAGCCTTAGGGCCTTCCTCCCAGCAGGTTGCAACCGCACACTTCACCATAGGGTATTTCTCCTTGATGAAATTGATGAGGTCAGCATCCATGTAGTATGAACCGGTTGACTCAGGATAGAAGCCGAAGCGGTCATAGAACTTCTCAAATACATCCGTTACGATGGTCTTCTTATCTTCCATCGAGAACATCCAGATGCAGAAGTCCTTGGTCTTGTATTTTTCTCTGAACTCCTCACATGGAAGGCCGAGCAGTGAGAGTGCGATCTCGTCACCGTAAACCTCGTGATCATGCTTTGCAAGTTCAACAGCCTCATCATTGAAGAGTGCTGCGTAGGTCATCTGTATCGTACATTTTAAACCGTTTTCATGTGCCAGTCTCTGCTGAGTCTTGAAGATGTCGAGTGACTCGGTAAGAAGCTTCTTATCACCGATATCCTCTTCCTTGCCCTGTCCGGTAACGGTTGCGGAATACTCCGGAACCATCTCAGGACGGTGGATGATATTAACAACGAATTTGTCCATCTTTCCTTTTCCCTCCGTTATTTTTCTTTTTAAAAATATATGTGTCGTACGCCTTGATAAAACCGACGTGATTCATCTTCAAGTTTGTTCAGCTCGTAAATCAATTTGAAAAATCGTTATTTTATCATATGCGCAATCGGTTGCTCAAGTTTGAGTATATACCGCTTCGGGCAAAAATGGAATACATAATTTTGTTGAATTTCATCTTTTTTTATTGTGCATATTCAACAATGTTTATACTCGTCATGTGGTTTATTCATAAAATTGTTTTCTTTTTGGGAAAACATGGTATACTAATTTTGAGCAACCGATTGCTCATAATAATAAACTGACTTAAACATACATTTTGATAAACGATAAAAAGAGGGGAACGGGAGGTAGATTATGAAAGTTGACAGATTGCTCTTCGGAGCAGCATATTACGATGAATACATGCCATATGACAGAATCGAAAAAGACATGGAAATGATGGTTGCTGCCGGAATAAATACGATCCGTATCGCCGAATCAACCTGGAGCACCTGGGAACCCGAGGAGGGCGTCTTCGACTTCACCCATCTTGACAGAATGCTTGATGCTGCCGAGAAATATGGCATCTCCGTTATCATCGGCACTCCTACCTATGCAATCCCGTCATGGCTTGCAAAGATGGACGACGATATTCTCGCGCTGACACATAGCGGACAGAACACCTACGGTCCGCGCCAGAATATGGATCTTACCTCTCCTGTTTACAGAAAATACGCTGAAAGGATCATCCGTAAGCTGATGGAGAAGGTTGCCAACAGACCATGCGTTATCGGCTACCAGATAGATAATGAAACACACCCTTATGATACCTGCGGTCCGCGTGCACAGGCTATGTTTGTCGAATATCTTAAGGATAAATTTCCTGACATAAAGACCTTCAACCACGAATTTGGCCTGGATTACTGGTCAAACCGCGTGGATAACTGGGACAACTTCCCGGATATCCGCCAGACGATCAATGCAAGTATCGGTGCGGAATATCAGGCTTTCCAGAGAAAGATCGTTACTGATTTCTTCAACTGGCAGATTGATATCGTTTCGGAATACAAACGTCCGGAGCAGTTTATCACACAGAATTTTGATTTTGAATGGCACAATTATTCCTACGGAATGCATCCGGACGTGGACCAGCGGAATGCCGCAAAAAACATGACGGTTGCCGGCTGTGACATCTATCATCCGTCTCAGGACCGCCTGACCGGCTACGAGATCACTGCCTGCGGAAATATCGCCCGCTCCCTTAAGGACGACAATTATCTTATCCTCGAGACCGAGGCGCAGGGAAATATCGAATGGCTGCCTTACCCGGGCCAGCTCCGACTCAACGCCTACAGCCACATCGGAAACGGTGCAAACTCCGTAATGTACTGGCATTGGCACAGCATCCACAATGCGATTGAAAGCTACTGGAAGGGCATACTCTCGCATGATCTTGTCGAGAATGAAAGCTACCGCGAGATTTCACGTATCGGAAATGAATTCAAGGCTATCGGCAGTCAGATAATGAATCTGAAGAAGGACAACAAGGTTGCCATCGTCCTTGATAACCGTTCGCTTACCGGAATGTCGTATTTTCCAACCGGAACAAACGGCAAATCAAGCTACAACGCTGTATTTCGTGCCTTTTCCGATGCCCTGACCGACATGAACATCGAATATGATGTTATTCCTCCTGACAGGAAATCACTCAGCAAATACAGTTTGGTGATCATTCCTGCGCTCTACAGTGCGAAGGAGGCCTTCCTCCTCAGCGTAAACAAATACGTCGAGGACGGCGGAAATGCTATCGTAACCTTCAAGAGCGGTTTTGCTGACGAATATCTGAAGATCCACAGCGATGTTCAGCCGCATATAATCAGAGAATGCCTCGGCATCCACTATGATCAGTTCACATATCCGAAGGATGTTCCGGGCTGCAGCGAATGGATGGAGCTTGTAACCTGCGACACTGCCGAGGAGCTTCTTCACTACGACCACAGATACTGGGGACAGTATTCCGCAGCAACCATTAATTCCTATGGTAACGGAAATGCAATGTATATTGCGACCCTCCCGGACGGTGCGATCATCAGGGAGCTTATCCGACTCTTAATGGACAGGATCGATTTCTATGATCCTGACAAGCTTCCATTCGAGAGGCATAAGAAGGTCACCGTCAAGCAGGGTATAAACGAGATCGGCAATCATGTATTATTCTTTTTAAACTACAGTGATGACGAGATCAGAATAAATAATATTGCCGGAGAGGCAGTTATTCTCACCGGCCGCGCTTATGAAACCGCCGGCGGAACAACTCTCGGACAGGGCGAGGAATTCCTGCTCCTTCCATGGGACGCAGTAGTGCTGGAGTATCCTGTTAATAGCTAGTATAGCGATTCCTATATAACTTGCCAGTTTTCCTGAATGGCACAGCACTAAAAGTCTCGGAATAGCGGGCAGAGTTCTGAGTAAAATCATGTGTACAAATAAATATTTTATATAAAAAATCCCCTCCTCGTAGCAACTGGAACTGTGATAAATCAACGGTTTCAGTCGCTACGAGGTTTTTTTACGTCCGTTTATGATCATAAAAAGCCAACAAAATATTATTTCAAAAAACACTATTGACAAACTGTGTATAGCTGTATATGCTGTGCATATACACAGTAGGCACAGTCATGTCAGTAAGCATCGTCAGTAAAATGTAAAAACACTGTGTCAGTCCAATAAACATCATCAGTAAAAACGTAAAAATACTGTGTTATTTAATCAGATAACAGTCATTTTTTTACGTCTTCGAAAGGATCAACAGATGGATTTTTTTAAATGTGAAGGTTTAACAAAACATAAAGGAGATTTCCTCCTGAAGGATGTCAGTTTTTCGATTCCAGGGGGAACAGTCGTGGGACTGATCGGAATGAATGGCTGCGGCAAGACAACACTGCTCCGTACGATACTCGGAAGCTACGGACTCGAGCCGGCAAATGGCGACAAGGGCGTACTGCTCCTTGACGGAACTGATCATAAGAAGGATCAGAAGCTGTTCCGACAGAATCTGGGCTTCGTCCTCCAGGACAATCCTTTTTCCAGAACCATGAAGGTCATGGAGGTTGGTGAGACCTATGGGTACTATTACGAAGGCTTCAGTATCGACACCTACCGCAGACTTCTGCAGGAATATGATGTTCCGGAAAGATCAGCCATCGCTCTGCTATCAGCCGGAGAATCCCTCAGAATGCAGCTTGCCTTTGCCAGAAGCTATCCGGCAAAGCTTTATATCATGGATGAGCCGGCCGGCAATCTTGATGTAAACTTCAGGGATTATTTCTATGACAGCATCAGAGAAATGGTCGAAGACGAAAGCTGCTCAGTAATCATCTCAAGCCATCTTGTAACAGAGCTCGAGCATATCGCCGACATGCTGCTCTGGATAGGCAGAAACGAAAACGAGAGCACCGTAAGATATTTCGGAGATATTGACAGCTTCAGAGATTCCTACCGGATCATCGAAGGAGACAAAGCGGAAGTATCTTCCCTTCCGGAAGACATGGTACTCGGCAGACGCCTCAGAGAAAACCACAGCGAAGCTCTTATTTACAGAGAAAATAAAGATTTCAGTGATATGGACGCCTATGACAGTAACGTAAATATCAGATATGCATCGCTTCAGGAAATCATGTATTACGTTGAGAAGTCGCCGGCTGAGGAAGAATAACGTTTTTATTGTAGGCCTCGCATAACGGTAAAGAATAACATTTAATTGAAATATAAGAAGGTGAAATATGAAGGATTATTTCAGAAGAGAACGACTCATTTTTAAATACAACCCCATCTACTGGTTCAGCAGACTGCTTTTCGTATTCTTGATAGTGACCGCGGGAATTCTCCAGTGGATCGTAATACTTTTCGGATCAGCATTTTCAATCCGCTTCGTACATAGTACGGAAATGGAACATATGCTTCCGATGTCGGACGATGAGCTGATAAAAAAGAAGCTCACCACGGTCGGTAATGTTTGGCTCAGATATCTTATACTCGGGATCATCGGAAGAATATATATCTATTATGCTGCCAAAAATGGATGGTACGGCTTCTGCACCAGGCTTGAAACAAACAGTCTGCTCCTTATGATCGGATTTTTTATCCTGCTGATGGTCTACGCTCATGAAATCATGCTTGATGCGATCAGCGAAAACAGATTCGACGGAAGAACAAGAGAGCTGCTTCCTAAAAACATCTGCAAAATATTTATCCAGACGATACCTCATCTTGTTTTCTTCGTATATGCGATCATGCTGATCATAAGTGCCGAGACAAGGCGTTCGCTGCTAAAATTCGGCCCAGACTGGTTACACGCCGCCATACTTATCGCGGCAGCACTGCTTCTTTCGGTTAATGTTCTGATCGAGCGAAAGAAGCTTAAGATAGTCGACTACTATCCTATCGGCGTACAGGGGGTGGGAATGTGAACATCATAATAAATACAAAAAGCGGAGTTCCTATCTACGAACAGCTCGAAAGAGCCTTCAAGGATATGATAATAAACGGCGAACTGAAGGAGGGGGACAGTCTCCCTTCCATCAGAGGGCTCGCTTCAGACATGAAAATAAGTGTTATCACGATCAAAAGAGCATACGAGGATCTGGAGAAGGAAGGAATGATATATTCCGTTCAAGGCAAGGGCTTCTACGTAGATAATCCCGATCTTCAGTATATGAAGGAGAAGAAGACGCTCGGACTTGAGGAAGAAATGGCAAAATGGATCGAAAAAGCCAAAGCATCCGGCATGGAAATGAAGGATGCTGCAGATATGCTTACCATACTGTGGAGCGAACAATAAACACCTCTGAAAGGATAAAAGTATGCTTAATGTAAGTAATTTGAATTACCAATATGGTAAATGGGGATTGCTTTTCAGAAGTATTTAGTTTTTCCATAAAATGTTTCATCTCATGCGTATATGATATAGACGCTTTGAAAGCATTTGACAGTCCCAAAAACGCAGCTGCACAGAACAGCCGTACAAAAAGACTGATCATTTACAGGTTTATTCTATTACAGGAGACGCATATGGATAATAATAACATTCCAAACACATACAATCCTCAAGGCCAGATGAACACCTCATATCCACAGCAGGGTGATGCCGGTAACATGTTCACACAGCAGAACAACAACATGTTCACACAGCAGAATGGCGGTGGCAACATGTCCGCTCATCAGCAGAACAACAATATGTTTGCACAGCAGAATGGCGGTGGCAACATGTTATCCCAGCAGAACAACAATATGTTTGTACAGCAGCAGAACGCACCCGGGAACTACGCTCCACAGCCGTTTTACAATAATCCTCAGTACATGGATCCGAATGCGAAAAAAGGCAGCCGCAGGATTTTTATCGCTGCCATGGCAATAACAGCAGTTGCTTTTATCGCCGTAATGTCCATCTTCATCTTTAAATTCGTTAACAGGAATGTCAAAAAGGGTGATGGTAAGATGAGCAATAAGGTCTATTCCGTTGAAGACATCAGAGTAAAATACGGATATGATGACATGTATTCCAGGGAATATGAATACGACGGCGTACACTACATTCAGGCCAGCCCAAATGGGTATACCAGCTCGAAATATTATACCTTCTACATATTTGACAGTGCCAAGGAAGCCAAAGATTATTTTGAAGATATGAGATCCTGGTACTTCAGCCGTATCACCTACGAAGAGGAAAATCATCTTGAGGGCTGGATCTCAGGCATCTGTGACGCGGACGAGAAGGACTCCGTCGAACTGATCGACAATTACATCATCTTTGAAGAGCTCGAATTAATCGGATACGACGGGTTCTAGAACACCAAATCATTACTTAAAAAATTGTTATTCATACAAACCGGCAGTTCGCCTTATCAGCAGAAAAGAAATAAGCAGCCATCAACTTATCATTAAGTGATGGCTGCTTCGTTTTTAACATATATGAAACCGATCGTGAATAATTCTCTATATCTTATTCAGTGTCCTCATTCTTCTCGATTGCCGGCATAAGCCCCGGAATATTTTTCCACCTTACGATCTTCATGCTGGCATTCTTGATGAACTCTTCGTTACGAAGCTTGACACGTGTGATCTGCTTATAGATAGGTCTGCCCTTGTTGACCTTGCTCTTAAGCTTCTCGAAATACTCCTTATCATCACGGTGATTCTCATCCGGATAGATCTCGGCAACGATCTTGCCGTTCTCGTCATAAACCAGAACCTCTTCAACTGCAGAGTCACGGGCAAGATCCTGCTCAAGCTCCTCAGGAGAGATGTTTTCACCATTGCTGAGGATGATAAGGTTCTTCTTTCTTCCGGTCAGGAAGATGAAATTATCCTCGTCAACATATCCGAGGTCGCCGGTGTGATACCAGCCGTCGATGAGAGCTTCATCGGTTGCCTCAGGATTCTTGTAATAGCCCTTCATGACAAGATCACCCTTAAATGCGATCTCGCCCTCTTCAGTCGCCTTAACCTCAATGCCCGGAACAAGATGTCCTACACTGCCATCCTTATGATGGTAGAGTCTGTTAACAGCCGTACATGGAGAGCACTCTGTTGCGCCGTAGCCGTTCAGTATCTCAATACCCCAGGTACGGAATTCTCTTACATACATCGGATCAAGTGCAGCACCGCCGCAGATGATGGTCTCGAGGTTTCCGCCGAAGACCTTCTTGATAGGTCCGTAAATCTTGCTTCTCAGATCAAGCTTGGCTTTTCTCAGGATATCGGTAGACTTCATAAGTCTCTTGAATACCTTGGTCTTGCCCTTCTTCTCGATCTCAAGCCAGATCTGCTTGTGGAAATATTCAACGAACATCGGAACGAGGAACATGGTCTGCGGTCCGAATTCTTCCATATTTTTCTTTACATGCTTAAGGCTCTTATTGATAAATATTGGCTGTCCGTAGTTTGCAACCATGAGGATACCAACCACGAGTCCGAATGCGTGATGGAAAGGAAGCACTGCAAGAGTACCGCCCCTCGGTGCAAAAAGCATACTTGTATGAACTATCTCGAAAGCTATGTTCTGGTTTGTAAGTTCAACGCCCTTGCTTACTCCTGAGGTTCCGGAGGTGAAAAGGATAGTTGCGGTCTTCTCAGGAACTATTTCGTAACGCGCAAACTCATTCTTGCCGTCCTTAAGAAACTTTCTTCCTTCCTTCAGATACTCATCAAAATCCTTAAGGTTATAAACCTTTCTGGTTGCCTTCTTCTTAACCTTCTCATAGTAGGTGTCAGATACAAATACAACATCAGTATCTGCCATCTTGGCAAGAGAGATTATCTCCTCATCAGGAAGGCTCTTATCTATGGCAACCGCAACGCTTCCGCCGTTAACGGTCGCAAAATAAGCAACCAGCCACTCATAAGAATTCTCACCGATGATGGCTACATGCTTATCCTTTATCTTTTTGTGATACATCCATTCGCCGAATGCGTTAACATCGTCCTGCAGATCGGCATAGGTTTTACGCATCTCACCGGATTCACACGGATAGATGAACGCAGTTGCTTCAGGCATCAGAAGCGCCTTCTGCTGAAGCATATCCTTCAGGTCATTAATATGAGGGACGTCCTCATATGGGTATTCCTTATTCTTCATCTCAGCTCCTTTTATACACTATTATTAATTCCGGTAATCCGTCTATAGTCCCCGGAAACCGGTAAAACATTCATTGATAAATACTACTCTGCAGGTCGTCTCGCAGAGCAGCTGCACATATAAGCATATTATCATATCAGTATTTTATATTTCAATTATTATTTTAGGGACGGCAGTGCTTTTCTTTACTGCTTCTCTGCTGCCTTTCATTACTGCTGCCCTGCACTCTTCTTCTTTCTACCGAATTTTCTCTTGATGAGGTCCGTTACCATTGTAACCTCCTGCATTTTAAGAAGTATAGCCATAACGAAATACACTATAACGCCGACCGTAAAGAGTATTCCGAGGTGAAGGATGTGGTAGAACTTTCCTTCGGTCGGAAGAATATCCTCCAGATAATACATAAGCGGAACGATCACGAGACACATACCACCGCTGGCAATAAGGCTCTTGACCGCTGAGATGATCATCTCTTTTCCTCTGATCGTCTTGAATTTCCTTCTGAGGAAGGTAAAGAGCAGTCCCATACTGAAGAAGCCTGCAGTAGAATATGCGAGCGCAAGTCCCTCAGCTCCCCAGAGCTGTACGAATACTATACTGAAGATTATATTTAATGTGAGTATGGTTATATTTATCCTTACAGGAGTCTTGGTGTCCTGTGCGGAATAAAATCCCTTTGAGAGCAGCAGACGGCAGGAATAACCCACGATACCGAGGGCATAGAACATAAGAAGTGTTGAAACCTTCTGAAGGTTCTCGTCCGTAAAGTTGCCCTGATAATACATCGCCTTGATAAGCGGCACGCGAAGTGCGATAAGTCCTGCAGTGATAGGGATTGCAAGGAAGAGCGTTGCCCTCATACTGAGGGAGATGTCCTTCTTGTATTCTTCTATATTTCCGACCGCAAAATGCTCCGACATTGTCGGGAAGATAGCAACCGCTATCGAACCGCTGAAGAGGTTGATAGGGAGCTCCATAATGGTCTGAGCATTGGACATTGCCGATATCGTACTGTCCTCAAGACCTGATGCAAAATACTGGTTTACAAGCAGGTTGATCTGCGTAACCGAGATACCAAGCAGCATAGGCCAGAACAGCTTGAAGAACTTTCGGACACCGTCCTGTTTCATATCGATAACCGGGTAATATTTGAATCCCTCTCTTCTGATAGGTCTTACGTGTGCAAGGAAGTTAAAGAGCGCACCGCAGACAACGCTTATTGAGAAGCCTGTGATACCGAGGTCGAAAACCTGTGAGAACAGAAGACCAAATACGATTATCGACAGGTTATACAGCACGCCTCCGACGGACGATGGAACGAAATTCTTGTAGGACATACAGATTCCCATGGCAACGCCCGTAAGGCACATAAAGAAGCACTGGCAGAACATGATCCTCGTCAGCTTGACGGTAAGATCAAACTTCTCTCCGGCGAATCTCGTTGTGAGTTCAATTAACTGCGGGGTAAAAATCTCTCCGATCAGGCAGAATACAGCAGCGAAAATAAGTACGAGGTTAAGCACCGTACTCGCCATTCTGTAGCCTTTTTCTTCTTCATGAGTTGCAATATAAACTCCGAAGACCGGAATAAATGCAGAGCTGAGGGCTCCGCCGACCAGGATCATATATAAGAAATCCGGAATACGGAAGGCAGCATAGTAGCTGTCCAGCTGGACTCCCATTCCGAAGATGGTCGTCATAACAATATTTCTGACAAAGCCAAGGAGACTTGCGACAAGACTGAGCGCCGCCATAATTGTTGTGGCAGCAAGAAAACTCTGCCCATGTTTTTTCTTAGTTTCTGACATTATCCAAAACCTCTGTTATTCGGAATATTTCTCTATTACTTTACCAAGTTTTTCGCGAGTGTCAAGTACCGCATTGATAATATCAGGGTCAAAATGTGTTCCGGACTCCTCTACCATTATCTCAATCGCCTTATCCATGGAGAAACCATTCTTATAAGGGCGCTTGGATACAAGCGCGTCAAATACATCCGCTACAGCCATTATACGTGCGGAAAGCGGTATATCTGTTCCGGAAGCCGCTCCCGGATAGCCCTTGCTGCTTCCGTCCCACCATTCATGGTGAGAGTAGGCAATATCCTTCGCCATATGAAGATATGCTGAGGTTCCGAGGTTTTCGGATGCATTGTCAAGCATCTCGCGGCCCAGAACGACATGAGTCTTGATTATCGCGTATTCCTCATCCGTGAGTCTTGCAGGCTTATTGAGGATGGCATCAGGTATCTTGATCTTGCCGATATCATGAAGCGGCGCAGCTATCTTGAGGGTACTGATGAATTCATCCGTAAGCTCATCTGCGTAAAGTCCCTTACTCTTAAGTTCCTCGGCAAGTATCTCACAATACTCGGCCGTTTTCTTAACGTGGAAGCCGGTGGTCTCGTCCCTGCTCTCGACTATATCCGCAAGAGTTGTGATTATATTTACGTTCAGGTCAGCTATGGTCTTGGCCTGCTCCGCAGTGGTGTCGATGTATTCGTCAATATCCTTGACCGTCTTGGTCATGGCACGGTACAGAATCTCGATCTCATTGCCCGTATCTATATCGAGCGCTTCAATCTTCTCAACCGAGTGATTTCTTCCGGTCTCGGTATCATAAGCAAACTGACTCATCTCGGTCGCCATCCTATGAAGCGGACTTACAACCCTGTAATTAACGATTATCATTGAATAAGAAACGATGCATATAAGGAGTCCGAGTATGGCGGAGAACATTTTGCCGCAGTAAAGCAGGGTCTCCGTCCTGAGCAGAACGACATCATAATCGCCGTCAGGGTAACCCGCAACCTTAGCTTCCATATATGTTTTATAGGAAATAAAAAATGCAACCAGAGCGATCGCAAGACCGGATACCAGAAGGACCTTGGCAACCTGCCTCCTGAGAGACCTTTGATTGCCTCTCTCTATCCTCTCTCTCCTGTTTTCACTCACAACATCCCTGCCGGCAATCCCGATAAGCTCGTCCTTAACAGCCTGAGGGATAACCAGAGTAAGAAGAAATGCTATCACAAGAGATATGAATTTGTCAGGAATCTCTATGCAGAAATCCGCAAGCATCTGAGCTATAACCACAGGAAAACCTGCCTTGTTGATAGCCCTCGCTACCGGTGCAGCAACATTGTCTGCTATCTCTCCGGCATAAAGAAGATTTGATAAAAAAGAACATGGAATACTGAGCAGGAGGAAAAGCGGAAGGATCTTTATTATATCCAGCGGCTTTTTGAAATGTCCCCTGCCTGCTGCGGTTCCCACGATAACAGCTATAAATACATTGATGATACCATAATAGAAGGTGTTCGTATCAGACAGTCCGCCTATCATATTTGTTATGAAGCCGACCGTTGTTCCCGGTGCAAGTCCGGCAACGGCTGCAACCAACATCGTTCCGATCGAGTCAAGATAAAGCGGGCAGCCCGTTGCTGCAACTATATCTACAGTTATACGATTAAGAAGCACTCCTGCTATAACAAAACCTACAGCATAAATAATACTTTTTCTACTGATACTCTTCATTTATATCCTTCTTTCGGATCACCTGTTGACAGGACGTGGTATTGATCAGTTGTTCCTGCCGGTTTATTTTTCAACCCATGCAGGAGGAAACCCTCCAGATACTATCTGTTCACTATCCCTGTCGGTTTATTTTTCAACCCTGCTGAGTGCAAGGCCATAAATATTTTCATCGGTTATACCCTCGTCTGTACGAAGTATGGCTGACATCTTCATGCGTATGGTCACATCATTACCTTCCACATTGGTTATACCGTTAAGCTTCTCCTCAATCCTCCTGGCAAGGTTTCTGAAGCTCTCTTCATCTTCGGTGTAAGTAAGCACCGTAAATACGGTATCCTTTGTCCTTGCAACTGCACAGGTCTGACCTGTTTCGCCGACTATAGCATTTGCAAGCGCACGAAGAACCTTGTCCGCAAATAATGCCCCATAGGTTTCAACTATACGTGAATGATATATATTATTCAGAAGTATGACACCGTAGTTTTTGCCTTTTTCATTATAGTTGATCGCATAATCGATGAGATAATCAAGCATCGCATGTGCATTCATAAGAGATGTAACATTGTCAACCTTTCTGTTTATTCCGTACTCACTCACACGTGCTATTTCTTCATCGCAGTCGATAAAATATCCGAGAAGACCGACTATCTCACCCTGTTTATATATAGGCATCTTATTTGCCATGATATTGTGGACAACTCCCCTGACTATACACTGTCCCTGAGCATTTACTACTCTGATGCCCTTGTTCAGAACATCAAGCTCATCACTCATATAACCCTCGCCCTCAAAATGCCAGTGCATGTCCTCATCCGTTTTACCGATGATCTCATCCACCGAATTAAAGCCATAGAAATCCAGGAAGGACTTGCTTGCGCCCCTGAAACGTCTCTCCTTATCCTTCCAGAAGAATTTGACGCTGGTGTTCCAGACAAGATTATTCCAAAGTCCTGCGTACTCTGCTTCCTTCTCAGAAACATTGCCGGAAGAGCGCAGGAACTCTGCAGGAATACTGCATTCATCCGCCATGAATGGTTTAATGCAGAACAGATACTCATTGCCAGCCGTACCGTTAACAGGGATCATGACAATCTCTCTCTGTTCATAATTTCCATCATTGCCTTTAACTCTGAAGACCTTGGCCAAATAGCCCCTTTCACTTTCCCTGAATCTGTCCTGAACAGTATCAAAATCAATGAACTCATGGTAAGCCTTTCTCTCCGACGGTATTATAAACTCCCTGGTAAATACATCAATCTTTTCCTTTATAGACCATTCATGATCATGATCATGATTGCCATAGGTAAGCGTTCCAAGTAAAGGAACGATGGTATCTTTCCTGATATCTATAAGAAGCACATCCTCAAACAGCATATTCAGCTCCCTGAGTCTGTTATCCAGCCTGCCTGTTTCATTTGCATTCGGATCATTAGTCAGATTGATAATGGATCCTTTTATTATATAATGCCCTTCATGCTCAGCGAGGATCTGAAGCGTAAGGCGAAGATAATTGCCACGTTCAGTATAATAGAAAGTTTCCGGCTCTCCGCTCAGCTTAAGTGAATCCACAAAATCACGGAATTTGCGGAGCATCGAAGGACTCGAATGATAAACCCTCCTGTCAAATTCCTCAAGATCATAATCAACGCTGAATATCTGCTCTCTGTATGCGTTGTTCATAAAAAGCGTTTTAAAGGTTTTTCCGTCGTATTCCACTATCTCAAGAGGTGCATCCGTCATCCTTACATTAAAACTTGCAGCCTCATAGAAATGTCTCCACCTGCGCTCCTCTATACCGATACCCTTATCCTTCAGATGCTCAAACATGGTATCGATCTCTTCCGGTCTTCCGTAATAGTAGCCCTGAATCTTACCACAGCCGATCTCCCTGAGGAAATCAAGGTGTTCTCTGGTCTCAACGCCCTCTGCAAGAGTACTTATTCCTATATTTTTAGCCATGGTAACAGCAGCCCGCATGATATCCTTCGCCTTATCCGTAAAAGGAGTCAGGAATCTCATATCGAGCTTAAGCATATCAAACTGATAATCCTTCAGAAGATTAAGCGACGAATAACCGCTGCCGAAGTCATCCATCCATATCTGATAGCCGGCATTTCTGAAACGCTCGATAACCCTTCTCATGAGCTCCTCATCAGAAGCGATCATGCTCTCGGTTATCTCTATATGAATATAATCTCTTGGAATCTCGTATTTTTGAACAGCCTTCTCGACTACCTCCACCATGTCACACATGATAAAGTCCAGTCTCGAAAAGTTGATGGAAACCGGTACAATCGGCTTCTTCGCAAGAAAGCGCTCATGAAGAACCTTGCAGACCTTTTCGACAACATAGGTATCCAGCTTATGTATGCGACGGTCCTTCTCAAGTATTCCGATGAATCTGTCAGGCTGCAGGAAGCCATGGTTAGGATCATCCCATCTTACCAGGGATTCCATACCGCACAGCTTTGACGTCAGGGTTCTTACAACCGGCTGGAAATACACCTTTATCCAGTCATTTTCAATCGCCTCATCCAGCTTCCTTATGACATATTCGGATGTATTCATCCTCTCTGCGATATCCTCCGAATATTCGATAATATCCGTTTTCTGATCCTGCTTGATATAATCACAGGCAAATTTGGCCAGAGAAAGAGCTGTTTCAACATCCAGATATTTATTCGGAACAAATCTGTATATACCGAACTTGCCGACAACATTGTATCTCGCACCATAAGCGTCATTTATCCTCTTTGAAGCAGCTTCAGCAGCTGATAATGAGCCCATATACCTGGTAAATACAGCAAAATGATCGTCCGCAAGCCTTGAGATCACTGCATCGTCAAAGGAAGTTCTGAGTATATCAGCAATCTCCTTGAGACATTTGTCGCCTTCTGCAACGCCTTTATTGATATTAAGATATTTAAAATTAATGAGATTTATATATATGATAACGCATTCGCCGGAATCACTGTCACAAAGCTTTTTATTCTCTGTGGAAACCTTTTTGTGGAACTTCAGTTTCTTATACAGTCCGGTGATCACATCATAATCAGAGCCCATATTATCGAGCTTATGAAGAAATAAATATGCATAATATACTTCGCCCAGCTCATCATCTTGAACAAGTGTCATATGACTGACGATGCGCCTGATATTTCCTTTTTTGGTTATGACATTAAAGAAAACATAGCCCGAGCCATTCTGAGACTCACTGAGCTGAACATCTATATCGCGAAGGACAGCCCCGGGATCGGTATAGTTGACAACACCGTCAAAGCTTCCCTTTACAAAGCTGTTAAAATCATCAAAATCTTCACATTCAAATAAACCGACCGTACACTGGTTGGCATATAACAGCTTATGACCTTTTTCCGCAGAAAAAACCAGAGCTCCGCCCAGATTTTTTTCTGTAAACAAACCCGCCGGATTAAATGCATTTCGATCACTCATATAACTTCACCACCCCATGATCAAAAAGCTAAAATGCACATAAAAATACGCGTTTATTATAACATAATAGTGGCAGGAATGTCTATATAATATACCCCCCATTATCATGTGATAATGAGGGGTAAGAATTATTCTTTATCAAGTATTTCTTTAAATTCCTGAAGCTTTGCCTTGGCCTTCTTGCTCAGCTTGCGAGGCACTTCAATTTCAATGGTGACATACTGATCGCCGTAGATGTTACGACCCATAACAGGAAGTCCCTTGCCCTTGAGACGCATCTGGGTACCTGCCTGAGTCCCTTCCTTGATGTTGGTCTCAACATCGCCGTAAAGGGTATGCATGATGACCTTGCCGCCAAATACAGCCGTAGTAAACGGAATTCTGACTATAGTATATACATCTATTCCATCTCTTCTGAAACGGTCATCCTCCTGGATCTCAACCTCAAGGAGAATATCACCCGGCTCACCGCCGTTTGGACTCGGCTCGCCCTTTCCTCTGAGTCTGATCCTTCTGCCTGATTCCATACCGGCAGGGATGGTTACACTGAGACTTTCCTTGTTGCCTGCATTTCTGATGTTCAGAACCTTCTCACAGCCCTTTGCAGCCTCTTCAAGAGTGATCATAACGGATGCAACAACGTCACGTCCGCGCATAGGTCCTCTTCTTCCTCCGAAACCTCCGCCGAAGAAGCTTCCGAAACCGCCTCCACCGAAGCCGCCGCCGAAAAGTCCTTCCAATATATCATTCAGATCTCCGCTGAAACCATATGACGAATATCCGCCTGCTCCGCCTCCGAAGCCGCCGTCTCCGCCATTTTCAAATGCAGCCATACCAAACTGATCATATACACTACGCTTCTTAGGATCGCTGAGCACCTCGTAAGCCTCTGATGCTTCCTTGAATTTCTCCTCAGCTTCCTTATCGCCCGGATTGGCATCCGGATGATACTTCTTCGCAAGTATACGATAAGCCTTCTTTATGGCATCCTCATCCGCTGATTTATCTACGCCGAGAACTTCGTAAAAATCTCTCTTCTGACTCATTATAGTCACCTTCTATTAACTCTGTATTACCTTGCAGCCTGTCATAATATGTCATAACAGGATCATCGAAAATCTTAGTATTGCAAACACTTCTACGATTAACAATGATGATTATAACACCAAAATTAGCACTCGTCAATATTGAGTGCTAATAATCTTTTTTGAATTTTTTGTTAAGAATTTAAAAGTACCGGCGGACATGTCCGCCGGTACTGAATTTTAATCTTATTAGAGTATCAGGGAAATATCCCTGTCTGCCCTTTCATCTACTGCTGCTTCTTCTTTCTCTTCTTACCAAGGATTATGAAGAAGGTAGTTCCTCCGATGATGAGCGCTGCGCCTGCTGCGATGAGCCACCACAGCCAGCTGCCAACCTTACCATATTCAAACTTGATGGTCATGGTTGCTTCATTACCGGCATCATCTGCTGCCTCGACAACGAGTACATAATCACCCTTCTTATTAACCTCGATAGTTGCAGTATTATTTGTGATTGCTACAGCATCACCATTTATTGCAACTGCCTTAAGAGTATCCTCTGCAAGCTGAAGTGAGATTGTAATGGTTGTTGCTTCCTGAAGGTTATCGCCTTCCTCAACGCCTGTTACGATGATACCAGGCTTAACTGTATCAAGGAAGAAATAGAAGCTTCTTTCAGCTGTATTTCCGACCTCATCCTCTGCAGTTACACGAAGCTCATGGAAACCGTCTGCTACATTAGAAAGTCCGTCGTAGAGAACTCCATCCATGTAAAGCTTGTAGGTTACAGTAGTAAGATCTGTTACTATATCATCTGCCTCGTAATCAAACTCGAAGCTGTTGAAGATAGGTATAAGCTTCTTGGCATTCGGATCATTGTTTCCGGTTGCCTCAACATATGCCGCATAATCCTCTTCGTTAGCAAGCTTCTCAAGATCCTTGATAAGCGGCTTAGACTTGTCGATAGTAAACTGAACACTCTGTACAGTTTCATTTCCTGCAACATCCTTAGAGGTTACCTTGATATTATAGATACCGTCCTCAGTAAATATCTGCTCGAAGTTTGCTGAAGCTGTTCTTGTAAGTCTTGAGTAATCATCAAAGTTTATTGCCTTACCGTCAGGATCAGCGAGAGTCTTAACTGTACCTTCAATCTTAACAGTATTTCCGAGGTAGAAGGTCTCATCTACCTGTACTCCGAAGCTTACATCCTTATCTGTAAGATATCCGTCAACACCGGTAAGTGTTATTACAGGTGCATTTTCGTCAAGGATGAATCTGAAGCTCTCATCTGCCTTGTTGCCTGTCTTGTCCTCAGCTGTAAACTCAAATCGATACTCGCCATCCTCCTTAAATACTTCTGAAAGTGAAGATGTTGCGCCACTCGCCTTGAAATCAACTGTATTGATAAGGGTCTCGCCCATACCGTCAACCTTCTTGTAGATCTTGACTATCGCTGAATTGATATCCCAGTAGAAGTCTTCGATCATACCATATGTAATCGTTACATCCTCTGAAGAGGTTGCATCTCTTGTAATACCTGTGATAGAAAGCTGTGGAGCTGTCTTATCAACACGGAAGGTAAGTGTTACAGGTGAGCTTTCATTTCCGGCTCTGTCTTTAGCCGTGAAAGTGATCTCATAATCTGCCTCTGTACTGAAGGCTGTTGTTCCTTCAAGTGCACCGTTATCTGTTGTCTCAACAGCTGATGCACCAGGTCTCGTCGTCTTGATGATCCTTGTAACATCGTTCTCATCTTCATTCACATCGCTTACTGAAAGGGATACCGATGCATCCTCAGCAAGATACTGATCTGTGATGCTTGCGAGACTGTTAAGTGTTGCCGAAAGCGATGGAGCTGTCTTATCAATTATGAAGCTTACCGTATTTGAAACCTCTGTATTATCAGATTTATCAGTTACGGAAATCTTGATAACGTGCTCGCCCTCGTCTGAAACTGTTATTCCGGCTGCCACTCTCTCGTCACCATTTGAAGCAAAGGTAACAGGGATCACGTTGCCGTTATCAGTTACAGCAATCTGTGAAACATTGTAATCAAATACAGCCATATCCATTGATACGCTTTCATTGTAATACTGACCATAGGTATATTCAGTATTGAAATGTCCGCCTGTATTTGAATATGTGTTATTAAACTTATCGATCTTAGCAGGATCCTTAGTCGTGATCTTGATATCAGACTGAGGCTTTGTTCTATCGATTGTGAAGCCTATGGTGATTTCCGAAGAGTTACCTGCCAGGTCAACAACAGTGTATTTTACTGTATAATATGCATCCTGTGTATATTTTTCTTCTCCTTCAGAAACCTTCTTACTGTTCTGTAATACAGCTGAATGATCCGAAGGAACGATCTTATAATAACGAGTAATATCTGTTTCGTCCGGATTGTTGTCATCAACCTTGATACCGACAACCGCATCCTTGGATATGAACTTATCTGTTCCGGTATATTTCTCTGCATTAAGTGTAGTCGTAAGTACAGGAGCTGTCTTATCTATAACAAATGTTATTTCGCTGCTCTTTCCTGTAAGACCGGCCTTATCAGCTGCCTCTGCTCGGATAATGTGCTCTCCCTCACCTGACAGAATGATCTCTGCAGTATAAAGACCATTACCCTTATCTTCAAAGTTTGCTTCTACGGCCTTGTTGTTGTCATATACCGTAAACATCGATTTATCCGTATCATAATCAAATACAGATATTTTTACCTTAACATCCTGAGCATAATACTCACCGTACTCATAGCTTGTCTTAAAGTATCCTTCCGGATCAGCCGGCGTATATGTTCTCTTATGATCATTAAACTTAGCCGGTTTTTCTGTCAGAACAGAAAGGTCAAGCTGCGGTTTAGCATTATCAATGATAAAGCTTGTTGAAGCACTTACAGGATTACCTGCTCTGTCAATAGCGGTAACCTTGATGGTATATGTCCCGTCATCCTCTCCGCGTTCTTTATTCGGGAAGGTTCTGTTTAACTTGCTGCCTGATTCATCAAACAGATCCTCAATAGAAACGATCTCTTTTGAGCTGCCCGCAGGAACAAATGTTGTCTCAAGCTTTATATCAGTTTCATCGACCTTGATCTTATCCGAAACATTGTAGCTGAGCACAGCTGTTTTGCTGATGCTCTGTCCATCAACCGGCTCCTTCTCATTTATAAAGAGCTCAAGTTCCGGATTATCAGTATCGATTATAAAGGTGATCGGGCTTGACTCACCATTATTTCCGGCTTTATCAAAAGCATAAGCTATAAGACTGTGAGGTCCCTGCTGTCCCTTAGGAATAGTTACCTCAACTACAGTTTCATTGTTACTGTCTGAAACAAATGTTGTCTCTAACTCGGTGGTTGTTCCGTTGTATGCATCAACAACACTATAGTTATTGATATCATAGTCAAATACAGTAAATCTGATTGTCACATCACTGCTGTAATACTGACCATAATCATAACCTTCTGTGAAATGATCCTTAACATATGGCTCATATCTGTTAGTAAACTTAGTTTTCTTCGGAGAATCTCCCGCTGTGATCTCAGCATTGAGCTGAGGTGCACTCGTATCAATCCTGAAGGTTGTTGTCTTACTTACCGCATGACCTGCCATGTCAATAGCGGTTACCGTAATTGTGTAAGTACCGTCTCCCTCACCAATTGACTTTTTAGGGAATACTCTTGAAAGAATAGCTGTTACATTTTTACCGTTTATGTTAAAGAGATCTTCACTGATCTCAAATGAATCAGAGCCGTCAGCAGGCTCGAATAAACCTGTAAGCTTAACATCCTTAAGATCAACATTCTCATCTGTCAGAGTATAACCAAGCTTTGCTGTTGGTTTAAGCCTCTGGTCTTCAACCGGTTCAGCGCCGTTAATGCTGAGTGAAAGCTCTGGATCAACCGTATCAATGATGAACGATACGCCATTGGTATCACCGGTATTTCCGATCCTGTCTGTTGCGGATGCAAAGATATGGTGCTTGCCTTCGCCTGTAACAGTTACTGTTGCAGTATACTCATTATCAGTTCCTGCCTTCTGTGTGAAGCTTGCCTCAAGCTCAACATCAGCACCGGTTACATAGTCATGATCATAAACCTTAAATGACTCCGGATTATTACCATCCAGATCATAATCAAATACATCAATAGTTACATTCACCTTTGAACTGCTGTATACCTGTGCATACTTAAGTTCCTTCTCAAGTCCGTTATACTCTGTCCTGAATGTTCTTGAATAATCCTCAAGCTTAGGTGCAGTACCTGAAACTCTCGGAATATTTAACTGAGGTACTGAGCTGTCAATGATAAACCAGGCTGACTTCTTCTGAATATTTCCTGCCTTATCCTTAACAGTTATGGTCACATCATAACGTCCGTCGCCCTCACCCTGTGCAGGGAATGCCTTTGCAACGAAATTATTTATCGTCTTCTCAGCTTCCGCAGCCTTTCCGGCAGGTGTAAAGGTGTATGTTAATGTAACATCATCCTCATCCTTATAATCATCTGTATAATCATAAGAAACTTTAACTTTTCCATTCTTTCTGAGACCGTTCCTTGCCTCACTGTTATCGAAATTAACAGTTAATTCCGGTTCCTTGTTATCATAAATAAATGAAACGTGCTTCTTATAATTTCTGCCGGACTTATCCGTTACAGATATATAAATATCATTCTTGCCATAATTTGTGATGGCAGGAGTAACTACCGTGTATTCACCTTTTCCGTTATTGGTTATTTTTGCCTCTATCGGAGTATCATTATTACCAATCTTGTTATAAACCTCTATTCCGTAAGGTTCATTACCAGAGAGGTAGTTATCAAATACCTTAAAGGTTACAGTAGCACCGCTTCCGCGATAATATCCATCATATTTGGTCTCTTTATTATCTCCAAAATGTCCCGAATATATAATAGGATCCTGAGGATTTACACCCTTGGTGGTTCCCTTGATCTTACTTATATAAATGTCAGGATCATTCTTGTCGATGATAAATGTATTATCAGGCTGTCCTAATTCTATCTTGTTGCCTGCAAGATCGTATACATAAGCTTCTTTAACTTTGTATTCACCCTCAGCGGTAAATGGTGCTGCATATATTGTATCATCAGCCCAATTTCCGCGCGGAGCCCTATAATTGTATATTATCTTGCTGTCATCGGCATCAAGATTTGCCTCAACAATTTTAGCTATCTCAGCAGAAACATTTTCCGAATAGATACTCTTTGGAGCATCACCATTAAGTAACAGTTCTGCCTTCGGAGCTGTTGTATCAATGATAAAGCTTATTGTCTGTGATTTTTCCAAAACCGCTTTGTTTCCGTACTTATCGGTTACAGCGATTGAAATGTTATAAGCGCCTTCTTCATCAAAGGTACAGCTTGCAGTCCAGATTCCTGAACCTTCAGCAGTCTCAGTCCACTCACCATCCGGTTCTATCACTTTTTTGCCGTTATAAATCTCGATGAAACTTACTGCATCTTCACCCGACGGATCAAGATTTGTATCCGTTACCGTGAAATTCAGTTTTACCTCATCTGGCGAATACTTATAATACTGATAATGATCAGGAGCTGTTGTTTTGCCCTTACCATTATCATAAATACCTGTATTTGCGTTTGCCACTACTGTTGATATTCCGTCAGGAACCACAAGGTCACCGTTTGCAACAGCTATGTCAACCACAGGAAGCTGCGTATCAATGGTAAATGTTCGCGTATAATACCTTACATTACCGGCAAGATCATATACCCTGATAGTAACTGTATATTCGCCGTCGCCGTCAACATTTTTATTGCCGTCACCATTGTCGCCAAAGATCTTATTGGTAGCGGCATCATTATATTTCGCAGTATCATAGATTACCTTAGCCGAACCATCTGCAGGTTTATACTCTGTATTAATCTTGACATCTGCATCATTCTTATGTGCCTCCTGTGCGTCTTCATCATCTTCAGGAGTATATACATAAGAAACGCCAACAGGTCCATTATAATATGCAGGATCAAGAAGATCTTTATTGTTAAACTTTAAAGCAAAGTTCGGCAGAGTCTTATCAATCGTAAAGCTGATAGTCTGACTGGCAAGACCGGTTATACTGTTTCCTGATTTATCCTTTGCTGAAATCGAAATATTATATTCGCCTTCATCCTCAAAGGTATAGCTTGCAGTCCAGATTCCTGAACCTTCAGTAGTCTCTTTCCACTGGAGATTTTTTTCTTTATTCGGTTCAAGCTCTGTCGTACCATTCTTAACCTTGATGTAACTTACCGCATCATTTCCTGACGGATCAAGATTTGTATCAGTTACAGTAAAGACTAATGTTACATCATCTTTTGAATACTTATAATAATCATATGTAATGAGATCAGGATCATCTTCCTCTTTACCATTACTATATGTTCCTGTGTTTTCATCTGTCGCAGTTATGCCTGCAGGCACTCCAAGGCTTCCCTCTGCTTTAGCTATTTCAACTACAGGAGCAGCATTATCATAAACTATGGTGAACACGATAGGGCTTGCTGCATTTCCAACGCCATCAGTTACATCAAGCCTAATGATATATGTTCCATTATCCGGAACAGGATGAATATCAGCAAGACTTATACTAAGCGTTGAATCCTCCAGATCATCCTGGTCATATTTTTTAAGCATTGGATTACCGTCTACATAAACAGGATCACCATTTTCATCAATTTCTGTAAATACGATATCTAAGTTTGAACCGGCAACATTATCTGTTATTACAATGTCTCTTATATCTACAGCTACATTGGTATAGATAACCTCGTCATTTACAACACCTGTTATAGTAGGTGCTGTTGTGTCGATATTAAACGTACCGGAGATCTCATTGTTAACATTACCGGCCTTGTCATGCACCCTGATAGTTACAGTACGAGTTCCCGTTTGATGAGTTTCTTCATCATCATACTGGTCAACCTTGTAAGCGTATAATTTTGAAGTGCCGCTTTCAGTATGACCGTTATATGTTGCGCCATCTACCTCAAGCCATCTATTTCTGTTAGATTGATCTAATCCGGACTCATAATCTCCTCCCCATCTGTCGTCCGTATAATTATCAGTAGATATGATTATATATACATCTTTGTAATATGTATTTACACCACTGTTGATTGCTGTACCCGTTCCATCAGGCTCTGTGTTGCCCTTAAGACTCGATAAGCCACTGGTGGTAGGCGCCTTCAGATCCACATAAAATATCTCCTGTGTCTCGGCAGACGTAAATCCATTCACATTGGTTGCAGAAACAGTCAGATCAAATACGCCACCACTGCCTTCAAGGTCGGAGATATTAACCGGTCCCATAGTAAACGTATATGTTAAAAGTCCGGTTTCATTATTTTTGATCAGCCTATGCTCCGCTCCTTCTTCCTCTGAAAATGCATCACCATACTTATTAGAAGGTGCATTTACACCATCAGTACTGAAACCAACACTTGCCACATCAAGCGGTACCATTGATTCGATAGTAACTTCAAAATATAAAGAAGTTGTTGTATCTGTAATATCGTAATAATTCTTTCCATCAATATCTACAGGTGTAAAACTCAAGTCTATTGATGCTACCGTCGCCGCATCATTATAGAACGATACTGTTCGCGATACAGGAGCTTCATCATCATTAGAATCAGCTTTATTGCCAAGCCTATCCCTAGGGAATATCGTATATGTCAGAGTTTTTGTACCATCAATGAAACCATAAGCTTCCTTACTAAGTGCAGTATAAGGAATCTCGATATAATAGGTATTACCGGTGGCATGAAGAATATTATAAACGGCATCACCGGCTGCTATTGTATTATCATCACCTTCACCGTTAGCAATAGTGACTGAGCCATAATCCGGCTCATCTCCGTCATCCATACCGGCCTGTGAATCAACAAGTTCAAATTCAATACGCAGGTTCTTTACCGCAGTAGCCAGAACATCATCTTCAATAGTAGTTGTGCCCTGCTTTACAACAACATTATCAACCACAGGTGGTGTCGTATCATAAACAACATAACCCGCATATGATGAAGTAGAATAGTTAACATTTGTTGCAATTATGTATATCGGTGTTGGACCTTCGTCCTCCAGTTCAATAGTTCCTTCATATAAACCACTCTCAGCATTATAGAGTAATGTACATAACGGTTCATCATCAGGAGTTGGGTTTACAATTGCATACGCTTCAACCTCAGAAGTTGGATAACCTTCATCTTCAGGATCATCAACATCTTTACCAGCCGTAAGCTTTGCACTTATAACGATAACTTCATTTTGGGTATAATATGGTGTATCCGCGTCAGTTTCAGTTTTATCTTCTCCATCAAGCTTAACATCACTTAAAGCAAAGTCATCCTCGATACACCTGACTTTAAAATGAACCTCATGTGTTAAGCCATACGCACTTGTTTCACCTATTGTCAACACATACTCATCAGCATTTTCACCTTCAGCAGGTACAGTTATCTTTGTATTAAATGAGCCGACAGTATCTGGTGTCAAATTATCGATTACAGCATAATCGCTATCACCTTTTTTGAGTAATGCAATTCCATATTTATCAATTTTAACATTGATTGTTATTTCGGTACCGGCTTCAGCAATTATCTCTCCCGGAGCGCCCGCATTATTTGCTCCATCAAGATCCGGAGTGTCCCATTTATCCCAAAGTATTTTATCTACACCGCTGCCGGTTGCTGTAACATAAGAAGATAAATAGTTCTGAATATTATCAAAAGTCCACAGTTCATCTGCAACAGTAAAATAAACATTACCGCCATCACCATCACTGGCAGTTGTTACATATCTCCTATAAGCTTTATAAGCACCATTCGGACATTCTTTTAAGTATTTATTTGCATCAACTAAAGATTTTGATTCAGCACCGAGTATATCATCCTCAGTCGGATCCGGATCAGAAGGCAGAATGATAAACTGGTTTTCTCCATAATAGTATATAGTTCCATTATCACCTCCCCATCTACTTTCGAGCTGATCATCCGATGCATGAGGACCACTACGATGATCCAGATCAACCTCATACGTCAGTTTTAGCACATCAAACGTCGCCCGACGTTTATTGCTTCCACCAAATTTCTGATCAAGATAAGTATTGGCTTTACTAAAAAGAGTGCTATTTCCATTCGCATAGTCAGTAATAACATTTGCAACACCACGATCTGTTTTTAATGTTGCTGTCGTACTGCCATTATTCAAATAAGTAGTATCCCACTCAAAGTTTTCCGTGTATAAGCACACCAAATAATCAGTTCCAAGAACCTCACTTTCAGCATTGGCTTTTTGAATATTATTGCTTCCATCCAGATAAAGGAACGCACTCGATTGTGTAGTTTCCACAGCAGGAAGCTTGAATTTGATACAATCATTCTGAACCTTTATAGTGAGTTCAGTTGGCTCGAAGTCTTCGTCAAACACACTTTCCAGATCAGCCTTTTGGGAAAAATTAATACCTGAAAGATAGCTGTCATCCTCGTACTTCGCAGTCATGTCGCCTTCTCCGGCCTTAACAATCTTCTTTGTACTGTTAACCTTCACAACGGTAAATACCATTGCCACGGCCATAACGAAGGCGATTATTCTATTTCGTATTTGTCTTTTTCTTCTGTTTTTACTCATACTCTATATTCACCTCCATCCTTAATCATCCAGATCTTCGCCGGTATTTACTACTGTTGCCGAATAAATAACGGTGATCATCTCTGAGTAATCAGTATCGTCATTATCCTCTGATGTCATCTCATCCGTACTTCCTATGTCACTTCCCATATCGTTAACGATATCGGTTCTGTCATGGCTGGTAAGAACTGATGTAACATCTTCTCCTACAGTTCCTGTAATATCCTCGTTGATGGTGCTGCTCTTCTGTTCAAATTCGAAGCTGCCGCCTGCGAGAACATCTGTCGCATCCTCATCAAGATCATCATCATATGCATCATCAAATTCTACATCTGAACCAAGTATTGCTGTTTCTTCCTCGTTTTGTGAAGCATCCTCGCTTCCGAGGCCGCCTGCACTCTGTCTGAGGATATCTGTTGCTTCCTCTTCTGGATTTCCACCCGGTACAGAACCATCTTCACGAAGCACTTCTGTAGACTCAGCCTCGAGATCAGAAGGTGAAGATGACTTTCTGTTTGATGAAGAATCTCCTCCGACCTTATACTCGTTATAGCCAAGAAGCTCTGTTTCCATATCCTCGTCGACTTTTCCGAAGCCAACATCAGGTCTCGGACTGTATTTAGACTTATTGTCCTTCTTCTCTGCTTTCGCAGCCTTACTGTCGAGAGGACCAGAATCAGCTGACTTCATCTCAGCCTCACGTACAGTGATCTTGCTGGTCGAATCATGAATCGCTTTATTCTTTGAAACTGATTCATATCCTGTTTTCTTGATTTCCTCAATTCTCTTTCTCTGAGTACTTCCTGAAAGATTACCGAAAACTGCAGGTATCTTCAGTACAAAGAAAAGTACTATCGTAAGAATCAGGAAAATGACACCGCATGCTATGCCGCCATAAAAAAGTATTCTATAAAATGTCATACGTCATCACTCTCCTTCCTTCTCATCATCGGCTGTTCCGCCGCCGGATGAGTTATCTGTCTTCTCTGAAGAAGAGTTATTCGTGCTGTTATTTGTCTTATCATATTTTCCGTCACGGAGATCGCCGACCTTAACCTTAAGTGAGGTCCATGTAGCATTGCTGTCAATCTTCGGTACACGTGCCTTAGCCTCATCAAAGAGCTCGTAAATATCCTTCTTCTGAGCTTCTGTATATTTCATCGGATCGCCGTAGCATTCAAAGAGTGCCGTCAGATGAGCAGCATATACCTTGGCTATGGCTGTTGACTCAACGCCAAGATTCTGCTCACCCATTTTATAATAGGTAAATGCACTGTCATAATCACCCATTGCTATATACATATCAGCTATACTTCTTACCTTTGACTCATATGCTGACTGGGCAGCCTTAACATTGCTGTTTGCGCTTCCTGATGCAAGGTCGATCTTGTTTCCGTCCTCATCCGTCTTGGAAGCGATAAGCTCGAGCATCGATCTGCTTCTCTCGATAGCAAGGCTGTAATAACCGCTTGAACCATCATGACCTGTTCCGTTGGTAATCTCGATATCATAGGTTCTTGCAGCGATATTCTGGTAAATAGTAGCTGCATAGTTGGTTATATCATATTCGTATTCAGCTGCATTTTCTGAATCAGAAAGATCTTCCTCTGCCTGTTCAACAGCCGCTCTTATAAGATCCAGATAATCCTTGTCTACGTCATTAATGATTCTTGTGTAGCACTTCATAATAAGGATGTAATTTGTAAACTTCTGATCATTTGAATTTGAAAGTCCCTTATTATAATTGTAGAAATCAGTAACGTTAACATAGACAGCATTTGTATCCATGATTCCGTTTGTAAGTGCTGAAGCAACTGTTCCCAGATACCTTGCAGACTTGCTGTAGGAATCATAATCCTTGCTGTAGTGATCATCATTCTTGTCATCGATCATCTGGAAATACTGTGCTGCCACTTCATACTGCTCCATTACAAAATACCTGTATGCTACCTGATAGATAACATCGGCATTAACTTTGTATGAAGGATCCTTGATCTTAGCCTCGATGGCCTTAAGTCCCGAATCAAGATCAAGTGCCGGTTCACCCTCACCGGTATACTGGCTGTCAACCTTAACATACATGTCGAGCATACGAAGATATGCATCAGAGCTGTCAACATTCAGGTTGATAGCGTCCTTGTAGTAATCTGATGCTTCCTTATAATCGCCTGACTCGTATGCCTCATTTCCGCTCTGTACCAGCTCGGAATAGTTCTCCATACGAAGTCTGTTGATTCCTTTATATCCTATAATGGCTGCAACGCCGCCTGCAACGGTAAGTACTGCAGAAGCGATGAAAATAGCCATTTTCTTCTTATTTTTCTTTCTGAATGAATCATCCAGCTCTGTATAATGGTCGAGGGCATACAGAAGCTCCGAACAAGACTGATATCTGTCTTCAGGGTTCGGCTGGGTACATTTCAGTATGATCTTCTCGAGACCTGTCGAGAGCGCAGGATTCCACTGCCTGATCGGCTTCATTTCATACGGAGGCTCACAAGGGTTCTTGCCCGTAACCATGTGGTACATGGTAGCACCAAGGTTATAAATATCCGTTCTGGCATCCGTCTTGTAGATACCACGTCCCTGTGAATCACCAAACTGCTCAGGAGCAGCATAACCTCTTGTACCGAGTGCAGTTGTATCCGCATTGTTCTCAATCGTGAACTCCTTCGCAGTACCGAAGTCGATAAGCTTAACGCCGCCCTCAGGCTTCAGCATAACATTTGAAGGCTTCATATCTCTGTAGATAATAGGCGGGTTCATTGAATGCAGGTAATCAAGAGCCGACGCAAGTTGTCTGCCCCACTCAATAACCTTTTCCTGCGGCTGAGCACCCTCCTCCTTCAGAATTTCAGCTATGTTGGTACCTTCTATGAAGTCCATTACAACGTAGATGATACCCCTGCTGTTAATGATATCAACGATACGCGGAAGTACAGGATGATCAACATCCTTCAGTATGTTTGCCTCTCGCTCGAGACCCTTCAGAAGTGTTTCACGGCTCTTGCTGCCGTCGTTCTTCATCTCCTTAACAGCCCACTGCTTGTTAAGTCGGTTATCACGTGCGAGGTATACGATTGACATACCGCCTCGGCCTATCTCTTTCAGTATTTCATATTTGCCGTCTAATACGGTTCCCTCTTTTGTCATCTTACAATCCCCTAATGTATGTATTTTAATCTACATATCGACCATGTATTTTTATTATGTCCTTCTCACGATGCTTCTTACGCCGCATCAATGCTGTCTGTTCAAAAAACTTATTCCTTCGGTGTCGTCTTGACGACGATAACCGTAATATTATCTGTTTCCTTGCGGTTCTTAACGAGTTCTGTCAGATATACACATCCATACTGAAGCTCATCATTTGTCGGTGTTGCCTTAGGTCCGAGCTTGTCAATGATCTCAGCCTCACTGATCTGATGTCTGAAACCATCCGAGCAAAGCAGATAAACTGCATCCTCCTTAATCTCGCCCTTGAGGAAGTCCGGCTGAACTATATTTGAAGCGCCGACACACTGAAGAAGTACACTTCTTCTCGGATCGATCTTCGCCTGCTCCTCAGTCATCCTTCCCATGGCAACTTCTCTTGCCACAAAGGTCTGATCCTTTGTAAGAACCTTTGCTGTATCGGTCAGCTCGTAAACACGGCTGTCACCTACATGCACTATATAGTATTCACCTTTATACATCAGTATCGCAGATACTGTCGTACCAAGCATAAAGTTATTGGCTGAGCCATAATTGCCAAGCTTCTGGTTCATGACCTGAATAATATTGTCCCAGTCATCATGAAGAGCCCCGACTGAAAATGTACCCTTAACTGCCTGCTTTACGAATTTGGTATCAAACCATTCGCAGAAAGCATAGATAACTTCCTTGCTGGCAAGCTCGCCCTTTGCAAGACCTCCCATTCCATCGCAGATAATCGCAAATGCTGCCTTGCCTGTCGGTGTATCAATGATCCTCACCGCAAGTGAGTCCTGATTGGTGCTTTTTCTTATACCGATATCTGTATTGTAACTTGCTGTATATTCCATCTTATTTCCCCACTCACCGGAATGTTCCGGCGCAACTGTATATTTATTCACCATCAATCTTCTGTCAGATGCAGATTATGATCAATCTCCGCTTCTGAGACGGAAGATGAATTCTTCATCTCCGAGCTTAACCTTAGTGCCATCTGTAAGAAGCTGTTTCTTACCCGGCTCTATCCTCACGCCATTTACATACGTTCCGTTTGTAGACTTGTTGTCCACGATGTAATTAGCGCCATTCGGTTCTCTTGTCACTACACAATGCTCTCTGCTGACTGCCGTATTGTGTTCGATAGCATAGTCCGCATGAAGCTTTGATTTACCGATGATAAATTCAGGCTTGGTGATGTAAATATTCTCACCTGTCTTGGTTCTGATAAATCTAGGAACAATCTTGTTTCCTGTAATTGCAGAATCATTGACCAGTGAAGTAACCTCCTCAACAGGTTCTTTGTCAACCTTTCCGGCTGCTGCCGCTGCGGCTGATACAGCCGCCTCGCGTCTGGCTCTCTTCTCAGCCTCAACCTTCTCTGCCGCCTCCATAAGAGCCTGAGGTATACCCGGATCCCAGTTAGGTGCCTGTTCTATAACCGGTGCTGCCGGTGCCTGTGGTACAGGCTGTCCCATCGGTGCCTTCGGTGCTTCAGGGGCTTTCGGCTGCTGTGGCGCTGCCGGCGCCTGTGGCTGTTTCTTCATCATCTGAGGAGGAATCTTCTGGAAATCGCCATCATCAATAAATGAGAACGAATCCTTATTCATCTCCTTCATTATATCGTCAAACGTATTTGCAGCTTTCTTATCTGCTGCCTGTTCCGTTTTTTCTTCTTTTTTCTCTTCCGCCTGTGGTACTGTCGGTGCCTGTGGAGCCTGTGGTGGTACCGGCGCTGTTGGTGCCTGTGAAGCCTGTGGTGGTACCGGCGCTGTTGGTGCCTGTGAAGCCTGTGGTGGTACCGGTGGCTTCGGCATCTGTGGTGACTGCGGCGCTGTAGGGATACCCTGCGGTGGCATACCCTGTGGTTTCTGTCCAGGCTGTCCCATTGGTACCTGCGGTCCTGTCAGCGGTGCCTTTGGTGCTTCAGGTGCTTTCGGCGGCTCAGGCATCTTCGGTGCCTGCATAGCTGTCGGCGCCTGTGGAGCCTGTGGTGGTACCGGTGGCTTCGGCATCTGTGGTGCCTTCGGTGCTTCAGGTGCTTTCGGCGGCTCAGGCATCTTCGGTGCCTGCATAGCTGTCGGCGCTTGTGGAGCCTGCGGTGGTACCGGCGGCTTCGGCATCTGTGGTGCCTGCGGTGCTGTCGGGATTCCCTGCGGTGGCATACCCTGTGGTTTCTGTCCAGGCTGTCCCATTGGTACCTGCGGTCCTGTCAGTGATGCCTTCGGTGCTTCAGGTGCTTTCGGCGGCTCAGGCATATTCGGTGCCTGCATAGCTGTCGGCGCTTGTGGAGCCTGCGGTGGTACCGGCGGCTTTGGCATCTGTGGTGCCTGCGGTGCTGTAGGGATACCCTGTGGCGGCATACCCTGTGGTTTCTGTCCAGGCTGTCCCATTGGAGGCTGTGCTCCAAGCATTCCCTGTGGTGGCTGTCCCATCGGCGGCTGTGCTCCAGGCATTCCCTGCGGCTTCTGCCCCGGCTGGCCCATTGGAGGCTGTGCTCCAGGCATTCCCTGTGGTGGCTGTCCCATCGGTGGCTGTGCTCCTGGCATTCCCTGTGGCGGCATACC
>OCTW011610620.1_pt1 | contig 48432 bp, 45 predicted proteins | sample 1539671 | NCBI WGS metagenome assembly OCTW01 (sample SAMN02144230, study PRJEB22623) | gut metagenome | biome: sheep rumen | host: Ovis aries | place: New Zealand
CACACGGATTTCCGTGGAGGAGCCGAGCTCGGTCAGCTTCTTTCGCAGCTGGGAAATGTTCACCCAGACAACATTGATTTCCGCCTCTGCGTCCCAGCCCCAGACCCTGTCCATCAGCTGCTGCACGGAGAAGAGAAGACGGGGATTTTCCATAAAGAGCTCCATGAGCTGATACGCTTTCCCGGTGAGCCGGACGGAACGGGTGCCGCAGGAAAGCTCACAGCTGCCCTTGTCCAGAGAAAGATCCTCCCAGCGGACAATGTCCGGCACATAGGCGTCCCGGCGGCGGAGCATGGCGCGGATGCGGGCAAGGAACTCCGTGGCATTGAAGGGCTTGGGCAGATAGTCGTCGGCTCCGGCGTCAAGCCCGGCTACCCGATCTTCCACCGCGTCCCGCGCGGTCAGCATCAGGCAGGGAGCAGAGATGCCGGACTCCCGCATTTTTTTCAGCGCGGCAATCCCGTCCATCCGCGGCATCATCCAGTCCAGGATGATGCCGTCATAGGATTCTGCGGCGGCGTAGTCCACCGCTTCTTCTCCGTCATAAACGGCATCGACCATATAACCGGAGCGCTCGAGCAGTGTTTTGACAGCGGCGGACAGATCCCGGTCATCCTCGGCAAAAAGAAGGCGCATGGGGAGTAACTCCTTTCCGGATCATAGAACAAGTATAAGGAAGAAAGTTAAATCGGAATTAAAGTATACCGCGAAACAGGATCGGAGACAAGGGTATGGAACTGCGGAAAGAAATGTGATAGAATAAATAGAAAGCACGATTTCACGGAAACAGAAATCGGAAGGAATGAGAAGCCTTGAAGAACAGATGGTTCTGTGTTTTGTCATTGCTGATGATGCTGATGGCATGTACGATAGCCAGTGCCGCGTCCGCGGATACAAAAACGGTTGCTCCTTTCACGATCCAGATTCTGGACGATGAGGAAAGGACTGCGCAGATCACAGGGTACAGCCCGATGCGGACAGATGATGACGAGATCGATCTGGTGATCCCGGCGGAACTGGACGGGTATGCGATCGTGGAGATCGGGGACAGCGCGTTCAAGCTGCAGCGGCGGCTGAGGACGGTGACCATCTCCGAAGGGATTCAGGCCATCGGGAGCCGGGCATTCTCCAGCTGCGACGGGATTACACGGCTCACTTTGCCGGACGGACTGAAGCGCATCGGCAATCGGGCCTTTTCCAACTGCAAGGGGCTGACGGAGGTTGCGCTGCCAGATACGCTGGAAAGCATCGGGGAGAATCCCTTTGCCCTGTGCTCCAATCTGACCCGGGTAACGGCAGGAGGCGTCTTTGCTGTAGAGAATGGCGCACTGATCCGGAAAAATGAAAACAGGCTGATTGCCTACTTCCATTCAGCCGGAGAGGGCGAATACACGGTTTCCGAGGAGATCCGCACGATTGGAAAGAGCGCTTTCGCGGAATGCAGGGAGATGACGGGCATCCGGCTTCAGGAGGGGCTGGAGCTGATTGAGGAAAGTGCGTTCAAGGGATGCACGGGCCTGAAGGCGATCGTCATTCCGGAGTCACTGACCACGATCGGAAACCGGACATTCGCGGACTGCACCGGGCTGAAAACCATCGAGATTCCGGATACACTGACAACCATTGAGGGCAATCCCTTCATGGGCTGCAAAAACCTGACGGATATTCGCGTCAGCAACCAGAACCCGATGATCGGTATCGTCAGCGGTGTGCTGATGGACATGCGGGATATGCGGCTCCTGTGCTATCCCTGCGTGCGGAATCAGAAGGTGTTCGAGGTGCCGGACGGGACGAAGATCATCGGGGCGAGCGCTTTTGAATTCACATACGGGCTGGAGCAGATCATTCTTCCGCCGAGCGTAACAGCCATCGAAAACTATGCCTTCAGCAACTGCACGCTGCGGGAAATCCGCATTCCGGACACGGTGGAAAGCATCGGAATGTGGGCGTTTGAGAACTGCGGCAATCTGGAGGAAGTGACCGTTCCTGCCGCGGTCACGGAGCTGAAGGCGATGACGTTTGCCTACTGCAGCCGGCTCAGGAATGTGGTGCTTCCGGAAGGGCTGCTGACCATTGGGGACGATGCGTTTACCGACTGTAAACAGCTGGCTGAAATCACGCTGCCGCAGTCGCTGACCAGCCTGGGGTCCACGGTGTTCAGCGGATGTGACATGCTGACGGAGATCGTGATTCCGGAATCGGTTGAATCGATGGGCTCGCGGGTGTTCAAAGGCTGTACCCGCCTGGAATCGCCGAGGCTTCCCGCATCGCTGAGCATCCTGCCGGAGGGCACCTTTGAATATTGCCGCGCGCTGAGAACGGTGGAAATCCCGGAGGGCCTGAAGGGAATCAGCAGCAATGTATTCAACGGATGCACATCGCTGACGGAGATCAGAATTCCGGATCGGGTGCGTACCATCGGCGACAGCGCATTCCGGGGTTGCACCGGCCTGACGGAGATCACCCTGCCGACAATGCTGCGGACGATCGGCGAATACGCGTTCGGCGGCTGTACAGGACTGACGGGGATCCGGATTCCCAGCGGTACGACGACAATCCGCAGCCATGCTTTCGAGGACGCTGAGAACCTGCAGAACGCAGTGATTCCGGCCAGCGTCAGCAAAATGGGCATCCGCGTTTTCTATCACTGTCCGCTGGATATGGTGGTATGGGTGGAGAAGGACAGTTATGCGGAAAAATGGTGTGACGGCGAGGCGCTGTCGCCCGTGTACTGGGACGGAACGAAACCGGCAGTTCATTGAGATGCCGCAGGTCGGAAATCCGTTCCCGAAAGCAGTCATGAATGCTTTTTTCAGATAAAAACCGTGTCCGGAGGCTCTGGGGCGCTCCGGACACGGTTTTTTAACCGAGGGCCTGTGCCAGGTCTGCGATCAGGTCCTCCCGGCTCTCCAGACCGACGCTGAGCCGGACCAGATCCGGCGAGACGCCGGCAGCGGCAAGCTCTTCATCATTCATCTGGCGATGGGTGGCACTGGCAGGATGGAGGCAGCAGGTGCGCGCATCGGCCACATGGGTTTCGATGGCGGCAACCTTCAGTTTTTTCATAAAGGCTTCCGCCGCTTTCCGTCCGCCCTTGACGCCGAATGAAACGACGCCGCAGGAACCGCCGGGCAGATATTTCTGCGCCCGGTCATAATAGGGATCGCCGGGCAGTCCGCAGTAGCGGACCCAGGCGATTTTTTCATGTCCCGAGAGGTATTCCGCGATCGCCTGAGCGTTTTCGCAGTGACGTGCCATGCGAACATGCAGGCTTTCCAGACCCAGATTCAGCAGGAAAGCGCTCTGGGGGCTCTGGACGGAGCCCAGATCGCGCATCAGCTGGCTGGTGGCCTTGGTGATGAATGCGCCCCCGAGGCCGAACTTCTCCGCATAGATGATCCCGTGATAGCTTTCGTCCGGCGTGGTGAGACCGGGGAATTTCTCCGGCTCCGCCAGCCAGTCGAACTTTCCGCTGTCCACGATACATCCGCCGACGGCGCTGCCGTGACCGTCCATATATTTGGTGGTCGAATGGGTCACGATATCGGCGCCCCATTCGATCGGCCGGCAGTTGACCGGGGTGGCAAAGGTGTTGTCCACAATCAGGGGAACGCCGTGGCGGTGCGCTGCATCGGCAAACATTTCGATATCCAGCACGCAGAGAGCCGGATTGGCAATGGTTTCGCCGAATACCGCCTTCGTGTTCGGCCGGAAGGCGGCATCCAGCTCCTCCCGGGTGCAGTCCGGGGAGACAAAGGTGAACTCAATCCCCATTTTTTTCATGGTCACGGCAAAAAGGTTGTAGGTTCCGCCGTAGATCGCCGAGCTGGCGACCACGTGATCCCCGCAGGTGGCGATGTTGAAAACGGCATAGAAATTCGCGGCCTGGCCGGAGCCTGTCAGCATGGCGGCGGATCCGCCCTCCAGCGCGCAGATCTTCGCGGCCACCATATCGCAGGTCGGGTTCTGCAGACGGGAGTAGAAATAGCCGGAAGCCTCAAGATCGAACAGCTTGCCCATATCCTCGCTGGTGTCATACTTGAATGTGGTGGACTGAATGATCGGGATCTGACGTGGATCCCCGTTGCCGGGCGTATAGCCGGCCTGAACGCATCGGGTTTCAATATGGGACATGACAGCGCCTCCAGAATCAGAATATGGGATATTTTAGCATCCGGTGATGAAATGCACAAGGTTCGGGAAGGATGAAAAGTATGTGAAAACAGTTTGAAAACAAAACGACGGCGGTTGATTCCCTGTCCGGACCTATGATAAAATAATCTGTATTTTTTCGCGCGAGAGGAAAGAGGAGCAGGACGATGATTAAAAAACTGGCCTCCCGGATTCGGGAATACAAGAGGCAGTCCGTCGCCACGCCGCTGTTCATGGTCGGGGAGGTCGCGATGGAAGCGCTGATTCCGCTGATCATGAGCTGGCTGATTGACCGGGGCATTCAGGGAAACGGCGGCGCGGGCAGCATGGAGAATATCCTGCTGTACGGCGGAGCGCTTCTGCTGACGGCGATGGTTTCGCTGCTCAGCGGCGTGATGAGCGGAAGGATGGCGGCCATCGCCTCCTCCGGATTTGCCAGGAATCTCCGGCATGACATGTATTACAGGATTCAGGACTATTCCTTTTCGAATATCGACAAGTTCAGCACCAGCAGCATCATTACCCGGCTGACGACGGACGTGACGAATGTTCAGAACAGCTTCCAGATGATCCTGCGGATGGCGGTCCGCGCGCCGCTGACGCTGATCTTTTCCATCATTATGGCGATGACGATCAACGCGCGGATCTCCCTGGTCTTTGTGTTTACGCTTCCGATCCTGGCTTGCGGTATCGCGCTGATCATGACCCGGACGCATCCGATCTTCCGCCGCGTGTTTCAGACCTATGACAAGCTGAACAACGTGGTGCAGGAAAACCTGCGGGGCGTGAGGGTCGTGAAGAGCTTTGTCCGGGAAGACTATGAGGTGGAGAAGTTCAACAGGATCTCCGGGTCGATCTATAAGGACTTTGTTCACGCGGAACGGAACCTGGCCTTCATGAGCCCCCTGATGATGATCTGCATCTACGGATGCACGCTGATTATCAGCTGGCTCGGCGCGAAGGCGATCATCGCCTCCGGCAATGATCCGGCGGTCGGAATGACCACCGGGCAGCTGATGAGCCTGATTACCTATGTGATTCAGATCCTGTCCAGCCTGATGATGGTTTCCATGGTTTTCCTGATGATCACCATGAGCCGGGCGTCCGCCCAGCGTATCGTTGAGGTGCTGGACGAGGAAAGCGACATCACCTCCCCGGCCAACGGCAGGAAGGAGATTCCCTCCGGCGCCATCGATTTTGATCATGTTCACTTCAGCTATGCCTCCCGCAGCGAGCGGGATACCCTGAGCGATATCGACATCCACATTCCGTCCGGCTCCGTGGTGGGTATTCTCGGCGGCACAGGCAGCGGCAAGAGCTCTCTGGTGCAGCTGATTCCGCGGTTGTATGACCCGACGCAGGGTACGGTGAAGGTCGGGGGGATCGACACCCGGGAGTACGACCTGACCAGCCTGCGGGACGGGGTGGCCATGGTGCTTCAGAAGAATGAGCTGTTCTCCGGAACGATTCGGGACAATCTCCGCTGGGGCAATGAGCATGCCACGGATGCGGAGATCGAGGAAGCCTGTCGCCTTGCCCAGGCGGATTCCTTTATTCAGGATTTCCCGGACAAATACGATACCTGGATCGAACAGGGCGGAACCAACGTATCTGGCGGACAGAAGCAGCGGCTGTGCATCGCGAGGGCGCTGCTGAAGAGGCCGAAGATTCTGATCCTGGACGACAGTACCAGCGCTGTGGACACGCGGACGGATGCACTGATCCGCGGAGGCTTCCGCAGCTATATTCCCGATACGACCAAGCTGATCATTGCGCAGCGGGTCTCCTCCGTGATAGACGCGGATATGATCATCGTGCTGGATGACGGACGTGTGGTGGATTCCGGCACGCATGAGGAGCTCCTCGCACGGTGTGAAATCTATCGCGAGGTTCATGATTCTCAGACGAAGGGAGGCGAGGATCATGAGTGAACGGAAGGAACAGGGGCGGAAGCCGCAGGGCCCTGTTGCGGTGGGCGGAGGTATGAGAGGCCCGCGGGCGATGGGGCCCCGCCAGCCGATCAACAAGGCAACGGCCATCCGGATGATGGGATATGTGAAACCCTACCGGTTCCGGCTGCTCTTCGTGCTGGTCTGCATCATTCTCAACGCGGTCGCCACGGCTTCCGCGGCAACCTTCCTGGGAAGGGTCATTGACGATCATATCACGCCGATGCTTCGCGTCATCGCGGAGGGCGGAACGGCTGATTTCGGCCGGCTGCTGACAGCGATCCTGCAGATGGCTGCGCTGTATCTGCTGGCGATTGCCGCCACCTACACCCAGGCGCGGATCATGGCCGTGATCAGCCAGAGCGTTCTGCGCCAGGTGCGGGATGAGATGTTCGCGCACATGCAGACGCTGCCGATCCGGTACTTTGATACGCATACCCACGGCGAGGTCATGAGCCACTACACGAACGATACGGATACGCTTCGCCAGATGGTCAGTCAGGTGCTGCCCCAGGCGGTGTCCTCAGTGATTACGCTGATCGTGGTGCTCGTTTCCATGCTGGGAAGCAGCGTATGGATGACGCTGATGGTGATTGCCGGATCCTTTGTGATGCTGAAGGCCACGATGAAGATCGGCGGAGGCAGCGCGAAGTACTTCGTCCAGCAGCAGACGTCGCTGGCTTCCCTGAACGGATATATCGAAGAGATGGTCAATGGCCAGAAGGTGGTCAAGGTCTTCAATCACGAGCCGGAGGCCAAGGAGGAATTTGACCGGCGGAATGATGAACTGACCGCCAATGCAACGGAGGCCAACAAGCTGGGCAATATTCTGGGGCCGGTGAACAACAACATGGGCCACCTGCTGTATGTGATCCTGGCGATCGCGGGCGGGGCGCTGGCGATCGGTCAGGTGCCGAACCTGAGCCTGAGCGGCATCGGCGTGCTGACCCTGGGCGGTATCGCTGCTTTCCTGACCCTGAGCCGGAATTTCATGCAGCCGATCAACCAGATGGCCCAGCAGATCAACTTTGTCGCCATGGCGATGGCCGGCGCGGAGCGGATCTTTGCCCTGATGGATGAAAAAAGCGAGGAGGACAACGGATACGTCCGGCTCGTGAATGCCCGCGAGGAGAACGGAAAAATCGTCGAGGCGGCGGAACATACGGGCATCTGGGCGTGGAAGCATCCTCACAGTGCGGACGGGAGCATCACCTATACCCGGCTGGCAGGTGACGTGGTGATGGAAAACGTGGACTTTGCCTACGACCCGGAGAAACCGGTGCTGCATGATATTTCGCTTTATGCACGGCCGGGACAGAAGGTGGCATTCGTCGGCGCGACCGGCGCCGGAAAGACCACGATCACGAACCTGATCAACCGCTTCTACGATATTGCGGATGGCAAGATCCGGTATGACGGAATCAACATCAACAAGATTCGCAAGAGCGACCTGCGCAGGAGCCTTGGCGTTGTGCTGCAGGAAGTGAACCTGTTCACCGGTACGGTGATGGACAACATCCGCTACGGCAAGCTGGATGCGACGGATGAGGAATGCATTGCCGCGGCCAAGCTGGCCAATGCGCATGATTTCATTACCCGCCTGCCGGACGGATACAATACGGTGCTCAAGGGAGACGGCAGCGGCCTCAGTCAGGGCCAGCGCCAGCTGATCTCCATTGCTCGGGCTGCAGTGGCCGATCCGCCGGTCATGATCCTGGACGAGGCGACCTCCTCCATCGATACCCGGACGGAGGCATTGGTCCAGAAGGGAATGGATCAGCTGATGAAAGGGCGGACGGTATTTGTCATCGCGCACCGGCTGAGTACCGTCAAGAACAGCGATGTGATCATGGTGCTGGATCATGGACGGATTATTGAACGCGGCAATCATGAACAGCTGATTGCCGAAAAGGGACAGTACTATCAGCTGTATACCGGAGCTTTTGAACTTGAATAAAATGAAGGGAGAGACTTTCATATGGCTTGTACGGCGATCGTTGGGATCAACTGGGGAGATGAAGGAAAGGGCAGGATGGTGGACCTGCTGACCGGGGAATACGACATTGTGGTTCGCTTTCAGGGCGGAGGCAACGCCGGTCATACGGTAATCAATGATTACGGAAAGTTCGCGCTGCATCTGCTTCCTTCAGGCGTTTTCCGCAAGGGTGTCATGAACATTCTGGGAAACGGCGTGGCGATGGATCCCCAGAACCTGATGACGGAAATCCGGGATCTGGAGGCAAAAGGCGTTGCTGTCACTCCGGAAAATCTGATGATCAGCGACCGGGCGTCGCTGCTGCTGCCGTGGCACCGGATGCTGGATGAGCTGGAGGAAAACCGGCTGAAGGATAAAAAATACGGATCCACGAAGCAGGGAATCGCACCGTTCTATTCAGACAAGTATCAGAAAAAAACGATCCTGGCCGGCGAACTGTTTCATCCGGAAAGCCTGAAGACACACCTCAGGGATCTGATGGAATGGAAGAATCTGATTCTGCAGGGAGTATACGGGGCGGAACCGGTGACGGAGGAGGATCTGGACAGATGGCTGGAGGAGTGCTGCCGGCCGATCATGCCCTACATCGGGGATACGCGGGAGTATCTGAAGAAAGCACAGCAGGACGGAAAGAACATCCTGTTTGAAGCGCAGCTGGGATCCCTGCGGGATTTGGATTACGGCATTTATCCGTACACAACCTCCTCCAACACGCTGGCTTCCTATGCGCCGGTGGGATCAGGAATGCCCGGCGCCAGGATCGACCGGGTGATCGGAGTGGTGAAAGCCTATTCCACCTGCGTGGGCGAAGGCCCGTTCGTATGTGAGATGTTCGGGGATGAGGCCGAAGCGCTTCGGAAAGCCGGCAACGAATACGGCGCGAAGACGGGAAGACCCCGCCGCGTCGGCCCCCTGGATATCGTGGCCACCCGGTACGGTGTAGAGGTTCAGGCGGCGACGGAGATCGCGCTGACGAAGCTGGACGTGCTCAGCGGCATGAAGGAGATACCGGTCTGCGTCCGGTATTCACTGGACGGGGAGGAGCTGGAGAAGTTCCCGTTCCCTTCTGTACTGGGAGCGTGCAAGCCGGTCATTGAGACGGTGAAGGGCTGGAATGCGGATATCAGCGGCGTCCGGAAATGGGAGGATCTCCCCCGGGAAGCCAGGGACTATGTTGAAATGATTGAAAAGGGAATCGGATGCCGGATTGCGTGGGTCTCCGTCGGCGCGGAGCGCGAAGCGATCATCCGCAGATAAGGCGGATTGTCTTCACGGGATGACGGCTATAGGGGAATAGCCCCCGAAAGCCGCTGGATGAGAAAAACAACAGAGTGAGGTAACAGATGACAGACAGATATGAAACACCGCTGGGCTCCCGATATGCGTCCGAAGAAATGCTGGCCCTTTTCTCCCAGGATACCCGCTACCAGACGTGGCGGCGGCTGTGGGTCGCACTGGCCCGGGCGGAATCAGGGCTGGGTCTGCCGGTGACACCGGAACAGGTACAGGAGCTCTCCGAACATATTACGGATATCGATTATGAATGCGTCCGGCAGCGGGAAAAGGAAGTCCGGCATGACGTGATGGCGCATGTTTATGCTTACGGCAAGGTGGCTCCTGGCGCAGCCGGCATCATCCATCTGGGTGCGACGAGCTGTTACGTCACGGACAATGCGGATCTGATCATCTACCGCGATGGGCTTCGCCTGTTGCGGAAGGGACTGACGGCCGTGATGAAGAATCTTTGCGATTTTGCGGAGAAGACGAAGAATATTCCGACGCTGGGGTATACCCACTACCAGCCGGCACAGCCGGTCACCGTCGGCAAGCGGGCGTCACTCTGGCTTCAGGACTTTGCCAGCGACCTGGAAGAGCTGGATTTCGTGCTGGAGCACATGCCGTTCCTTGGATGCCGCGGAACGACGGGAACCGAGGCCAGCTTTATGGACCTGTTCGAAGGCGATACCGGGAAGATAGATGAGATGAACCGGCGGATTGCTGCGGAATTCGGATTTGAAAAACGCTTTGACGTTTGCGGACAGACGTATCCCCGGAAGGCGGACAGCCGGATTCTGAATGTGCTCAGCGCCATCGGACAGAGCTGCTACCGGATGGCGAATGACATGCGCCTCCTGCAGCATGACCGGCAGCTGGAGGAACCCTTTGAAAAGAATCAGATCGGCTCTTCCGCGATGGCCTACAAGCGGAATCCGATGCGCAGCGAGCGGGTGTGCTCCCTGAGCCGTTACCTGATGACCCTGCCGCAGAACGCGGCAATGACCGCCTCCACCCAGTGGCTCGAACGGACGCTGGATGATTCGGCCAACCGGCGGATCTCCCTGCCGGAGGGATTCCTCTGCGCGGATGCGGTGCTGCGGCTGATCCGGAATATTTCGGATGGAATCCGCGTGAATGAAAAGGTGATTGAGGCGACGCTGAATGAATATATGCCGTTCATTGCCACGGAAAACCTGCTGATGGAAGCGGTGAAACGGGGCGGGGACCGGCAGCAGCTTCATGAGGTGATCCGTTCCTGCTCGATGGCGGCGACGGAGCGCATGAAGAACGGCGAAAGCTGCGACCTGCTGGAGCGGCTGGCAGCGAACCCGGCGTTCGGCATGACGGCGGAAGAAATGCGCGAGGTGCTGGATCCGAAGAAGTATATCGGCCGCTGTCCGGAACAGACAGCTGCGCTGGTTGAAAAAATCCGGCCGCTGCTCAATGACGCGCCGGATGAAGAAGTATCCATCGAGGTTTAATCCAAAACGTCCTCCACCAATGTCTCTGCGGGCGGATCAATGGATCCGTCCGCGATTTTTTCCAGATATTCCTCCAGACACAGCTCCTGATCCCGCATGATCAGCGCGTGCTCCACGCCCACATAGCGGATATGCCATGCTTCTGCGGCGAAACCGGTGATGTCCTCCTTGTCGGCAGGGTAGCGGAGGATGAAACCGTATTCCCAGCAGTGGCGATGGAGCCACTTGCACTGCCTGGTTCCGGAAAAGGAGGAGGCTCCGGGCACATTGATGTCGATGGCCAGGCCGAGATGGTGCTCGCTGGCTCCGGGCTCCGCGACGGTGCGCAGCGCGGCTTTCCTGGCACGGTTCCGGCTCCAGTCCTTGTTGCTGCGGAGATAGCTGCTGATCTTGCTGTTGAGAATGTTGACCTGGTCCTGCCAGCTGCGGTATGCCGCGGAAATCTGCCATTTGGTGACGCCGTCGGCCCTGGCGGCGAGAAGCATTTCCTTCAGCGCATCGGCAACCGTATCCACCGCCCGCGTTCCGTCATATTTGATTTTGACCAGGGTCGGGTCGAGGACATCGCTCAGGAGCACCAGGTTTGCCGGAACGAAATATTCATCCACGGGGAAAGCCTTGTTGACGAGCATCGGCAGATCGGAAGAAAGCGTATCCGTTGGCTCGATCGTAGGAACGGGGACGGCTTCGTCGGAATATATCAGGCGCAGGGTGTCCGGACCGGCTTCCCCGTCCTCTGCCAGATGGTTCCGGCGCTGAAAGGCACTGACGGCCGCGCGGGTTCCCCGGCCATAGATGCCGTCAGGGGTTCCGGGGTCATATCCCAGCTCCTGCAGGCGAAGCTGCAGCGAGAGAACCGCTTCCCCCCGGGATCCGCTCCGCAGCGTGCTCAGCGGCATCGCGGTGGCCGTCGGCTCAGGGGTTTCCGCTTCCGGGAACGCTGCGCTTTCGGTTCCCGCCAAACCCGGAAGGAAAAGAGACAGCGCAAGCAGCAGCGCGAAAGCGCCGCGCAGCACGGCTTTCCGGATACGCAACAGGCATGCCCCCTCCCGGTCGATTGATTTCAACAGGCATTATAGCACAGATCCGGAGGGAAACGAAATTTGCTTTTTTAGTGCGTTCATGAGATAATACCCGCGGAGGGAAAACAGAATGCTTAGAATCGGCCAGTTTACGGATACGTTCCTGCCCATCGTGGATGGGGTGGGCCGGGTGGTTTATGCCTATGCGGAGACGCTGAGCCGGATGGGGCATCAGGTGACGGTGGTCGCTCCGATGTACGATACCGGCTATCAGGGCGGTTTTCCTTTTCAGATGGTGGAGTTTAAAGGCATCGGAGTGCCGTTCCTGAAGCAGTACAAGATCGGGGAAGCCGTATGGGATTCCCATTACCGCGAACGGATGCGCATGACCCAGATGGATCTGATCCATGTTCACAGCCCTTTCACCGCGGGATCCGAGGCGCTCAGGATCGCGGCGCTGCGGAAACTGCCCCTGGTGGGAACCTTCCATTCCAGATATTATGACGATTTTCTGAAGGTGACGAAGTCTGAAACCATCGCCAAAGCGGGGACTCGGCTCGTGGTCAGCTTCTATAACCGCTGTGATGAAGTATGGGCTGTCGGGAAAAACACGGCGGAGGTGCTCCGCGGATACGGATATGAGGGCGAGATTCAGGTCATGCCCAACGGAGCCACCATGCGCAATGCATCACCCGGAGATGTGGAAGAAGTCACCCGGAGATGGAATCTGGGCAACAGCCCGGTGATCCTGTTCGTCGGCCAGATGGACTGGAAAAAGAATATTCTGACGGTGCTGGAAGCATGCGCGGAGCTGAAAAAGAAAGGGAAGATGTTCCGCCTGCTGCTGGCCGGCCAGGGCGTGGATATGCATCATATCTCCCGGAAGATCGAAGAGCTGAATATTCAGGACCGGGCGGAAATGCTGGGGCATATCACCGATGCGTCCCTGCTGGACGGGCTCTATGCCCGGGCAACGGTATTTGCTTTCCCGTCCATGTATGATGCCGCTCCGATGGTGGTGCGGGAGGCGGCCGTGATGGGAACGCCGGCCGTAATGGTTCGGGGAAGCACTGCGGCGGAGGTGATCCGGGACGGGGAGAATGGCTTCCTGTGCGAGAACGACCCGGCAGATCTGGCCAGAGTGATCGGGGAACTCATTGATGATCCTGAAAAATGCTCCCGCGCCGGAGAAAGGGCGCGGGAAACAATCCCGGTTCCGTGGGATATCGTGATGGAAACAGCGGTGGCCCGGTACGAGCGGCTGGTTGCATTGGGAAAGGAAGGCCGGCTGAAGGATAAACGGCTGAGAATTGTATAATAGTCTGACTATTCCTCGACGATGGTAATCAGCACATTGTCGGGGCCGGTAAAGCGGATGCAGCGCCGCCCCGTCAGCGGATCCTCGTCATATGGTTCCGTATTGATCCCGTTCTCCTGGAGACGTTCCCGGACGGACGGGAGTTTTTTTGCGTTGAAATACAGCTCCTGACGGTACGCGACAGGCTGACTCTGACCGCTGCAGCGGATTTCGACCCGGCTTTTCCCCATCCGGAACAGGAAAACGGTGTCGGTGTCTGCCCGGCGGGAGGAAAGGGGCTGGAACCCCATCTTGTCCACATAGAAGTTCCATACCCGGTCCGGATCTGTTCCGCGGATCACGGTCCGGGCGACGGAGGCATGCTTGCCAAAGGGATAGAGGGTGGCCTTGCTGGCGGTTTTTCTCCAGAGGCGGTACCGCTGCAGCTCCGTGCGCCAGCCCGGATGGGCAATCACGTAGGCGACGGAGATATACAGCAGCTGGCCGATCAGACCGCCCAGCGTGTTGGAAATCATGTCATCCAGATCGTACAGGCCGCGCCGGCTCATCAGCTGGAGGTTTTCAACGATGAAGGAAAGCAGAAAACACACAAGCACCGGGCGGATGCGGACGCGGGCACGGAACCAGGAAAAGACATAGGGCAGGAGATAGCCGAAGGGTACGAAGAGCATCATGTTCAGATAGAACTGAACCAGGTCCTCCGGCCGGACCAGTTTCACGTTGGCGAAGGCGGAGGCGAATCCCTCCGTAAAGATCCTGCGGAATACGTCGCTGAAACCGTGATCCGTGGAGAAGGCATCGCGCAGATCCTCCAGCGGGGCAACATGGACGGAATACCCGGCCATGGCGGAACGGGAAAAGAAAACGAGCCAGGCAAAAATGAACGCATAGAGCAGCAGCCCTGCGGTCAGAAGACTCTGACGGATCCTCAGCAGCCGGTCCGCATCCGGGTTTTCACTCAGCCCGCCGTGTGTGTTGACCCGAAGGCGTATGCAAACCTTCCGGTCCGCCCATGGAAGCAGAACAACCATGAAAGCGACCAGCAGGGTGACCCAGATGGCGGTGGAAACGCTGGTGGTATCGATCATGGCTTTGCCTCCTTTGCCGGAGGCAGGAGCGAAGCGACATTCCGGTTTCTCGGATCGTCCACGGGAAGCCCGCTCAGGTAGGAATCATTCCCGATCAGCGCCTGCAGGGATGACCGGTCCACCTTGCCGGTGAAGATATAGTCCCATGCGCCGTTGATCATTTCGACTGCCCGGTCTTCCGCGGCGCTGCGGAGCATGCGGAAATCCGCGTCGGAACGGATGGAATCGTCATGGCTGTGGGGCCATTCCGTCCGGGAGGTGTTTTCCACGTCCGTCCCATTGTAATGCGATTCAGAATAAGCCAGGGATTTCAGTACCGGCGATCCGGTGATCCTGGCAAGCCGGGCAAACCATCCCTTCGGATTTTCCAGAATGCGGTAGCCCAGCCGAAACCGGGCCCAGGCATGGTTGAGGGATCGGAGACAGTGCTTCCATCCGTAAATCTCTTCGAATACGGAGTCCAGATCCGCCTCAAGGGAATCCGGAAGACGGATGGAAGGAAAATAATACCGGGTCACCGGGTGCTTTTCACCCCAGCGGCCTGCGCGGCGAAGCTCCAGAATATCCAGGGAATGCTCAAAAGCCATATGTCCCCGTGGAAAATGACTTTCGTGTTCGGTTTTGTAGACGATATACGGATGGGCGGTCGTGTCCAGCGCATAGTGGCAGAGAAAACCGGCCAGATAGGAGAAGAGCGCTTCCGGATGCGCGCTCTGCCGGCTCCTGTCGGCCAGCGCCATCAGAAAGGCACCGGGCTTCGTGGTATGCATCCGACGCCCACGGCCTTCCCGCCGCTTCCATGGCTCGTAGAGAAACCAGACATCCGGGCCGAAGAGCGCGAAGGTATAGGGAATGTCCTCCATTGTGTTTCTCACCTGATTCGGGAGCAGTGCGCGAACATCGCGCCCGAAAACAGCATGAAGCACAACATCAGGCATCTTGCTTTTCCCCTTTCTGACATCTTTCTGTCAGTATACCATTTTTCGGAAGGATCAACAACCCGGCTTTTCAATGCGGGCAGGGAGGCGTATAATAAAAGGGTATGAATTGGCGGAGGGTGAGCAGGGGAATCGTGAAAAGGAAGCTGAATCGGAAATCTTGGATTGCGGCGTCATGCGCTGCCGTGCTGGTTATCGCCGGGGCTGCATTTTTTATGGCTTCCGGCAGGCAGAATGCCGGAAATGCCCGGGGTTCGGTGATCCTGACGCTGGACGGAAAGGAAACAGCAGAGCTGCCCCGGGCAGGAGCCGGGACGGAAAAAACGGTGATTATCACCCTGGATGGCCAGGAGATCGGGAGCTTCCCGTTCGGGGAGGAGCATGTGATCCGGATCCGGCAGGAAACAGGCGAGAACACCGTCCGGATGACGGCGGACAGCGTCTGGATGGAGGATGCGGACTGCCCCGGAAAGGACTGTGTTCAGATGGAAAAAATGACCGCCGACAATCTGGAAAGCCGGATCATGGGGGCGTTCATTATCTGCCTCCCGCACCGGCTGGCGATCGAAATCCGGCAGTGAATTGAAATCATGCGGACATGCAATCGGACGATTATCTGACAAATGATGAATGAGGAAAGAATAGAATGCTGAAGTATCTGGCGGAGAGAAAAAAGGAAATCCTGCAGGCGTATATCCAGATTCTGCTGGGGAGCGTGATTGGCGCGGCGGCATATCCGGCCTTTCTGATCCCCAACAATATCGCGCCGGGAGGGCTGACCGGCGTGGCGCTGATTCTGAATTTCCTGCTGGACTGGCCGGTGGGTGTCGTCTCCCTTGTGATGAACGTTCCGCTTTTTCTGATCGGATACCGTTCGATGGGAAAAATCTTTGCGTTCCGGAGCCTGGTGGCCACCGCGCTGTTTTCCGTTCTGATCGATATCCTGCCGCTGCGTCCTGTCAGCGAGGATCCGCTGCTGGGAACGCTCTTCGGCGGCGTTCTGCTGGGAATTGGCCTGGGGCTGATCCTGCGCGGCGGCGCGACGACCGGCGGAACCGACATGGTGGCCAGAATGGTTCATCGGCGTTTTTCGTTTATCACGGTAGGCATGTTTCTGTTTATTCTGGACTTCCTGGTCGTGGCGGCTGCGGCGGTGTTTATCGGCAGCACGCAGGCCCTCTATGCGCTGATCAATATCTACGCCTGTTCCAGGGTGATCGATGCAGTGATGATGGGCTTCGGGGGCAACAAGGCCTGCTTCGTGATGACGGAAAAGTGGGAAAGGGTAACCCGGAGAATCATGGATGAAGTTGGCCGGGGCGTAACGCATCTGGAAGCGCGGGGCGCCTATACCGGCAAACAGAAGCCGGTGGTGCTGTGCGTGACATCGCGTCAGGAAATGACGGCACTGAAGCGGATCGTGCAGGAGGAGGATGAAAACGCCTTCGTGTTCATCACGGACGCGCATGAGACGCTGGGAGAAGGTTTTTCCCGCCTGGACGGGAAGGATTAAGCCTTTTTCCGCTCTTCCCGGCGGATTCGGTTGATGTGACGTTCGAATTCTCCGCTGGAAATGATTTCTGCCAGCACAAACTGTTCAAAGACGGGTACGGAGCAGGAATAAAAGCCAACCTGGCGTTCATACAGCTTCATCAGCTTCCGGGGAAGCACCATGTAGCCGATCCGGAGCGAAGGAGATACCGAACGGGAGAACGTGTTGAGATAAATCACGTTCTCCTTTTTTGTCGCGGCGTATACGGTTTCCTCCGCCTTGCGGAGCAGCGAAAACTCGGATTCATAGTCATCCTCCACGATCACGCGCCCGGGATGGGAAACCCACTCCAGGTAATCCCGCCGGCGGGAGGCGGAAGCCGTGACGCCGCTGGGATAGCTGCGATAGGGCGTGATGTGCAGCACGGAGGCGGAGGTGGCGCGAAGAGCGGCGGGGGAGATTCCGTCGTGTTCCAGCGGCAGCAGATCGCAGCATACCCCCTTGGCCCGGTACACCTGCTCGATTTTGGCGTAGGAGGGAAACTCGATGCCGTAAATCCGGTCCCTGCCAAGCATCTCAACAACCAGCCCGTACAGATATTCCGCGCCGGAGCCGATGATGATCTGCTCCGCGCCGGCCTGAATCCCCCGGCTGCGGGCAAGATAGCGGCTGATGGCCTCCCGCAGCTCCGTACATCCCGCATTCGGGGCCTTGATTAGGATCGCCTCCCCATATTCCGAGAGGACGCGGCGCATGGTTCGGGCCAGGGTGGGGAAGGGAAAGCAATCCCGGCTGCCTCCGGGAACAACCGGCACCGGCGACCGGTCAACGGCGGAGGACGCAGGGCGGGAAAACCGGTCCGAATCCTGATAGATGACATAATAGCCGCTTCGGGGGCGGGACTCCGCATATCCCTCCTCGCACAGCAGCTCATAGCTGTGGTCCACCGTGACGGGGCTGATGCTGCGGTCCCGGGACAGGGTGCGGCGGGAAGGCAGCCGGCTGCCGCAGGCGCGGGCTCCGGAGAGGATCTCCTCCCGAAGGGATTCATACAGGGTGAGGTAGGCAGGCTTGTTCTTATGATTCATCTGGTATTATAAAATTCTCCTTTTCTGGCACTTTTCATATAGCCAATCGGAGTATATACTCGGGTGCATCAAAAGTCAAGGAGTGAGAGAAATGACGAAGTCCAGGACGCAGCTGATCCGGATCGTCTTTGGCGCCGTGATGGCGGCGATGGTTTTTGTGGTGACGATGTTCCGCTTCCCCCTGCTCGGATCCAAGGTGCACTTTGCCAACGCGGTATGTCTGCTGAGCGGACTGCTGCTGGGGCCGGTGCTGGGCGGCACGGCGGCAGGCATGGGGTCCATGCTGTATGACCTCTTCCTGTATAATGAAGGGATTCTGAATCTGCTGATCACGTTCGTGTCTAAGTTTGCGATGGCCTGGGTATGCGCGACGCTGTTCCGCGCCTTTGGGGAAAATCGCCGCAAGCCGTGGAATCTGGTGCTGGCCTCCGCGGCAGGTGCGCTGACCTATGTGGCGCTGTACATGCTGAAGACGGCGATCTACGGGGCCATTGCCGGCAACGCCTGGGCGGCGGTGGTCAGCAAATTCCCGGCATCCATCATCAATGCCGGTGCAGCCATTGTTGCGACGCCGATCTTCTACGGCGCGATCCTGCCGGCGCTGAAGGGTGCGGGTATTCTGAAGGAGCTGGAGCAAGTCCGGCAATAAAGAAAAAAGTGCTTTACAAACCCCGAAAAACGTGATATAATCTCCGCTGTTCGGGGCATTAGCGCAGTTGGTAGCGCACAACACTGGCAGTGTTGGGGTCAGGAGTTCGAATCTCCTATGCTCCACAAAGAAAATGGCCTTCCACGCGGAAGGCCATTTTCTTTGTGGAAAACAGAACTCCGGAACTTCCTGATCAAAACGCGGCCAGTGGCAGTGTTGGGGGAAAAGCGCTGTCGACCGCCGGTGACGGAAAAATCGACAGCACTTTTCTCAACCGACCAGAAGCGATCTGCCCAGTGGGCAGTCGCGCCCATATCGGTTGCGGAACAGGAGTTCGAATCAAAGGGGAATAAAAACACTTCTTTTCGCAAAGAGGTTCAGTGCTGAACTTTGGCGTCACCCCCGGCCATTTGTCTGGCAATCAGGGGAGCCATGTATCGGACTACAGCCGGAATCAGCGCATGGTCGAAGTTCTGCCGCATGCCGCAGGCTTCGCCGATGACCATCGTGTTTTCGCAGCCTGCGCTGCAGGGCTGCCAATCGGGAAGACCGTCATGGGCCGGGCTTCCCGTGCGGGCAAAGGCCATCACGCTGCTGAACACCTGCTCCTGCACCCGCTCCGCCACGGTGTTTTCTCCGTCCGGCCGATGGGTGTGTTCCACCAGATCGATGTTGTGGAACACATAGGGAATATCGCTGCAATGCCAGGGTGTCGTGCCGCCGCTGATGGGCTGATCCAGGCTGAACATGTAAGAGAAGGTGCATTCGTTCAGGGCGGAACGCCTGGCGATGTAGTCGATCTCCGGGCCGCGGAAAACGAAGTCCAGACGGAGCAGATCGATGATATTCCGCTCAGGATACGCTTTTTTGAACAGCGGAATCAGCGCATCCGCGCATTCTTCGCCCAGCGTTTCACGCACGGCCTTTTCCTGCTGGTCGGGCGTCATGGCAGCCCTGTCATAGGGGGATGGAGAGAAGGAGAAAAACTCGCTGAACACGCTGCCCACCATCAGTGGGATTTGCGCGGTTTCCTTCCGGAAGCCCACCGCGCAGGGATCGCCGGCATAGAAGGCGTTGGGATGCGGTTTGCAGCCCACGTACTTTCCGGCTTTCTGGAATGCGGGACGGAGCTTGAGATATGCCCTGGCAAGCAGGCGATGCTCCACCGTTTCCAGCTCCTTGACGGAGGTCAGATTCAGCTCAGCCATCAGCGCTTCGGCAATCTCCCTGCCGGAGCCTTTTTCGTCCGCCAGCATGCTGATGACGCCGCTCATATTGATCCCTTTGGCATACAGCCCGTCCGCCGCGGGGGTTTGCAGCAGGGTGGTCACCTTGGCGCCTCCGCCGGACTGGCCGAACACCGTGACGTTGGCGGGATCGCCGCCGAAGGCCGCGATATTGTCGCGCACCCATTGCAGGGCGGCGATGATGTCATCCGTGCCCGCGTTGGCGGAGTTGGCGTATTCCTTGCCAAAGTCCGAAAGATCAAAATAGCCCAGAATATTCAGCCGGTGATTGACCGAAATCACCACCGCGTCCCCCAGACGCGCCATGTTCGCGCCGTCGTATGCGACCTGTTCGATGGAGGAACCGGCCTCATATCCGCCGCCATGAAGCCATACCAGCACAGGCCGCTTCTGATCGTCCAGTCCCGGCGTCCAGATATTCAGATTCAGGCAATCCTCGTCCATGGGCCAGTACCGATGGGGCACATACAGCTCCCCGCTGGGCCGTTCATTGCTCAGAAGCGGACATACATAACCATAGCTGGCGGCATCGAAAACGCCCTCCCACTTTTCCGCCGGCTCCGGGGCGTGGAAGCGTTTCGCTTTCGCATAGGGAATCCCCTTGAAGATGCTCAGTCCGTTCTGCTGGTAGCCCCTGACCAGGCCTCCGGATGTATTCACCAGCGCTGTGCTCTTGTCCCATTGGAAGGTTTGTCTCATGTTCTTTTCATCCTTTCCGGCATCATTCCCGCCCGGATGTTTTATATGGAATTATTATATCATTTCAGAACGAAAAATCCAGAATATCCGTTTTCCTTTGCTCTGATCGCAAAGATGTCATTTTTCGGGGGACGGAATGCTTTTCGGCTGAACGTTCATCTGCTGCAATTTTTTGTGGACGGCTGTCGGTGCGGTGGATTATAATAGTACAGCTAACGGACGCGAACCGCAGCTGAGGCGAAGAAAAGAATACGGGATTATACAGGTGGGAAAAACAGTGAACCAATCATTGATTGAAAAGCTGGAAGCGATTCAGAAGGAAGCGACGCAGGGTCACTGTGAAATAATATGAAAGGAAGGAACAGAGGATGAACGTGGACATCAATCAGGCGAAGGAATGGCTGGAGAAGGCGGCAGGAGAAGCACAGGAAGTGATCCAGAATCCCTCCAAGGTGGATGAAATCCTGCTGCAGCTGGAGAATAAGCTGCAGGAAGTGCCCGCCATCGGCGAAACGCTTTCCAATCTGCCGACCATGATCGCGATGATCAAGGCGTGGATCAAAAAGGAGTATACGGTCGTCAGCCCGAAGGTGATCGCCTGCCTGGTGGGCGCCGTGCTGTACCTGCTCAAGAGAAATGACCTGATCAGCGACCGGATCCCCGTGCTCGGCATCGCGGATGATCTGGCTGTTCTGGGACTGGCCCTGAAGCTTTCCGATCCGGAGCTGGAAGCGTTCAAGGCGTGGAGAGCGAATCACTGATTCACCGGGCAAGGGGATGGGACCATGAAAGCATTCGGCACATATCTGCAGAACGATCCGGTGCATCCGCTCAGATACGGAGAGGTGGAGCTGATCAATCCGCCCCGCCAGCGGCTGCGGGGAGAGCCGCTGAAGGAAGGCATTCTGGCGCAGCCGGTGATTGTCGGCTTCTGCGGCACGGATCACGAGCTGATGGAAATGGGACGCAGGGGCGAGCTGACGCCCAAATTCCCCGCGGGGCAGAACCGCCTGATTAACGGGCATGAAGGCGTGGTATGGGTACCCGACCAGAACCGCTTCGCGATTGTGCTCATCCGCGGCGGAGACAGCGTGGATCCCACCCGCTTTACCGAGGATGAAACCTATTTTGAATACGGCTGCGATCAGGCGGACGGGCTGTTCTGCGACGGCATCTATGTCCATCCGGATATGCTCCTGCCGATTCCGGACGGGTATGTCCGGAACGGAAAGCTGGCGCTGTCGTTCGCGAAGAAGATGGTGTTTCCCGATCCCTTTGCCTGCATGCTGTTTCAGCTGGAGCGCATGGAGGATCTGGGAAGCGCGCACTGGTTCCGGCAAACAGCCCGGAGACGGCACTGCGATCCGGAAACGGCGCGGAAGATCGCTGCGGATGAGATCTTTGAGCGGACGGTCATCTTTGGCCTCGGGACGACCGGCATGTTCGTCGGGGATGTGATCCGGCGGGCGCATCCGGGAGCGAAGATTCTGTTCGTGGGCAGAAGCGAAGCGGACAGCCCCAAGGTCCGCTTCGCACTGGAACAGGCCGGGGCGGACTACGTGCAGAACGGCTATGACAATCCGGCGGACTGCGCCGGGGCGATCTGCGAAGCGCTGGGCGGAAAAGCCACCTGCTTTATCGGCGTCAGCGGGACGGCTGTGGAGCATGAAATCGCCCTGAAATACGGTGCGCTGGGTTGCAACGGCATCTATAATTCCTTTTCCCTGGGGCCGCGCATCGCCTTTGATTCGATGCCGTTCGGGTTTCATAACCAGCTGATCTTCGGCTCGATTAATTTCCGCCAGGATCATATGGAAAAGGCGATTGCCATGCTGGCAGAAAGCCGGTATGACGAAATCGTCGGCCTGATCGGGAAGGACGAATTCATTGCGGATCCCATGGGAGCCTATGAGAACAGGATATACTGCAAGGGCGCGCCCATGAAAACGGCTGTGATCTGGAACAGGGATCTTGTGGATACAGCGGAATAAGGACGAATACGATGATTGATGCGCATGTTCATCTGTGGAGGCAGCAGCGCGGCCGGGTGAACGGTCTGCCGGTGTATGGCCTGGGGAACGGGAAAAGTCAGTTTGGCGCGGAGGTGCGCCAGATGCTGCCGCCGTATATGACCGATGACGTAAACAGCGCGGAGAGACTGCTTTCCTGCATGGACTTTGCGCAGGTGGCGGCCGCCGTGGTGACCCAGGAGTACATCGACGGGAATCAGGATGCGTACCTGCGTCAGGTTCGGTCCGCAAACCCGGAACGGTTTCGGGTCACCGCCCTGTATGAGGAAAACGGCGTGCCGGATACCGCGGGCGTGGACGGGATCAAGATCTGTGGCGGGCGGCTGGCCAATCCGGACCTGACGGCCTGCGAGGCGGTGTTTGCCGCCGCGGACAGAAGCGACCTGTTCATCGCCATCGATATGGCGGACGGGGATGTTCAGACCGCATCCCTGCGGGAGATGGCGGAGCAGTATCCGCGCCTTCGGATTGCGATCGGTCACTTCGGCATGGTGACGCGGCCGGGGTGGCAGGAGCAGATCCGGCTGGCCAGGCTGCCGAATGTTTTCGTGGAATCCGGCGGAATCACCTGGCTGTTCAACGATGAATTCTATCCGTATCCCTCCGCCGTCCGGGCGATCCTGGAGGCCAGGGACATCTGCGGGATGGAAAAGCTGATGTGGGGTTCGGATTATCCCCGCACCATGACGGCCATCACCTACCGGATGAGCTGGGATTTCATCGGCAAATCAACGCGCCTGACCGAGGGGGAAAAGCAGGCGTTTCTGGATCGGAATGCCCGCCGGTTTTACCGGTTCGGGGATCTGCCGGACATGCCCTACATCCATCATATGGCTGAATGAAGGAGAGAAAGCGATTATGATTGAAATGGACTGCACCTGCGTCCAGCACCATCACAGCATTCCCACGGAAGTGATCGAGATATCGGATCACGCCATCGAAAAGGTGGGGGAGATCCTGAAGGATTACCGCCGCATCTTTATGGTGGCGGATGAAAACACCTATCAGGCTGCCGGACGGCGGGTCGAAGAGATTCTGAAGGAGAATGGACTCCTGTCCCATACGCTGGTGCTGCCGTTCCCCGCGCTGCCCAATGCCGAAAGCATCGGAAAGGTGCTGATGGAAGCGGGGCGCGACCGGGAGGTGTATGACATCAATGCCTGGTCCTTGAATCCGGATTATATTCTGGCAGTGGGCTCCGGCTCCCTGAATGACACGTGCCGCATGGTCAGCTATCGGCTGGGAATTCCCTATGGCGTGGTGGGCACGGCGCCATCCATGGACGGCTATGCCTCCGTGGTCGCGCCGCTGCTGAACGGGCGGAAAAAGATCGTCTACAACTGCTCCATTGCCCGGCATATCATCATCGATCTGTCCATTAACGCCCGGGCGCCATATCCGCTGCTGCTCAGCGGGGTGGGGGACATGATCGGCAAATATGTCGCCATCCTGGACTGGGAGATCAGCCGGGACCGGAACGGAGAGTACTACTGCGGACAGATCGCCGATATGGTGCTCAAAGCCACGGATCAGTGCGTGAATGCCGCGACGCGCCTTCAGGAACGGGATGCGGCCGCGATCCGGGCGGCCAGCGAAGGGCTGATCCTGTCCGGCGAATGCATCGCGTTCTGCGGGTCATCCCGCCCGGCCTCCGGAACGGAGCATATGATCGGCCAGACGTGGGAAGTGATGGATGTCGAGGAAGGAAAGGTTCCCAACCTTCATGGCATCGAGGTGGGTGAAGGCACCTTTACGGCGATTGAGCTGTTCCGCAGGCTTTACCGGGAAACGGACGATGCGCATATGAAGAGCCTGATCGAAAAGTACCTTCCGGCCTTTGACCGGATCCGGGAGCTCCAGCAATCGCTGCGGATTCCGTTTACGGTCACGGATCCCGGACGCTTCCGGGATGGCATTCTGCGGGGGCGGACCTTCCGTGACCGGTATACCGTCCTGCAATATCTGTATGATCTGGGCAAGCTGGAGGAATATGCCGATGCGGTGTATGAACCGGTCATGAGAGACTATTGCTTTTCCACATTCCGGGAGCAGTTTCCGGACTGGTGAACCGAATGATCCGTGAGGCAGCACGACGGTGCTGTATCATCCCGGGCTGAAGGAAGCCGCCGGAGTGATCACTGCTCCGGCGGCTTCCTTCTGTCGGATATACATATTGACATAGTAGGTAAAAGGGAATATAATGCCGCCTGGAGGCTTCACGGCCTCGGGAAAGGAGAGCTATGCAGTGATTTATGCCGATAACGCAGCAACGACGAGAATGAGCGAAGCGGCCATGGATACCATGGTGGCCATGATGAAGGAAAGCTGGGGCAATCCCTCCAGCCTGTATGCGCATGGGCAGGAAGCCAAAGAGGTGCTGGAGAAGGCGCGGAAAGACATTGCCGAGGCCATCGGCGCGTCTCCGCGGGAAATCATCTTTACCTCAGGGGGAAGCGAGGCCGATAACCAGGCGATCCGCTCCGCAGCGGCCCTGGGCAGGAAGCAGGGGAAAATGCATATCGTATCCACGGCCTTCGAGCATCATGCCGTTCTGCATACCCTGGACGCGCTCAGGGAAGAGGGCTTTGAGGTCACCCTGGTGGATGTGCATGAAAACGGGCTGGTGGTGCCGGAGGAGGTCGGGGAAGCGATCCGGGAGGATACCTGCCTGGTGACGGTCATGTATGCCAATAACGAGATCGGGACGGTTCAGCCGATCCGGGAGATCAGCGCAGTCTGCCGGAAAAGGAATGTGATTTTTCATACGGACGCGGTTCAGGCGGTGGGGCATATTCCGGTGAACGTCGAGGAGGACGGCGTGGATATGCTTTCCGCTTCGGCACATAAGTTTCACGGTCCGAAGGGTGTGGGCTTTCTGTATGCCCGAAAGGGAATCCGCCTGAAAAATCTGATTGAAGGCGGCGCACAGGAGCGCGGAAAGAGGGCCGGGACGGAGAATGTGCCGGGGATTGCCGCCATGGCGGTCGCGCTGAAGGAAGCTTGCGCGAACATGGAAGGGAATGCCGCGCATCTGACGAAGATCCGGAACCGGCTGATCGCCGGCCTCCGGGAGATTCCGCATGCGGCGCTGAACGGAGATGAAACCCGCCGGCTGCCCGGAAACGTGAATTTCTGCTTCGAGGGAATCGAGGGGGAATCCCTGCTCCTTCTGCTGGACGACCGGGGAATCTGCGCGTCCTCCGGCAGTGCGTGTACGTCGGGATCCCTGGATCCGAGTCATGTGCTGCTGGCGATCGGCCGGGTGCATGACGTGGCCCATGGGTCCCTGCGGCTGAGCATCGGAGAGGATATCACCGGGGAGAATGCGGAGAATATCATCCGGAATGTGAAGGAAGTTGTGAGCTATCTGCGCGGATTCTCGCCGATCTGGCGCGATCTGACGGCGGGAAAGAAAGCGTTTATTCTGTAAGGAGGGGGACATACAATGGCTCTGTACAGTGAAAAGGTGATGGATCATTTCCGCAATCCGCGCAATGTGGGCGTGATTGAGGATGCCAACGGGATCGGGGAAGTGGGCAACGCGAAGTGCGGCGATATCATGAAGATGTATCTGAAAATCGAGGATGATGTGGTGCAGGATGTGAAGTTTGAGACCTTCGGCTGCGGAAGCGCCATCGCCTCCAGCTCCATGGCGACCGAGATGATTAAGGGGAAGCCCCTGAGCGAGGTGAAACAGCTGACCAACAAGGCGGTGGCAGAGGCGCTGGATGGCCTGCCGGACTACAAAATGCACTGCAGTGTCCTGGCGGAGGAGGCGATCCATTCCGCCCTGGAGGATTACCAGAAGCGGACGGGAAGGAAAATCTGAGGCATTCCGGCCGAATCATGATCCGCGCTGCGGAAGGAGCACATCCGGAGACGATCCTTCAGATGTGCTTTACTTTTTCGGAAAAGAAGAGTAATATCGATTCCATCTTTGCGGAGAAGGGCAATTTCGGAGGAAGGGAGGACGAGCGGATGGACTGGGCCTTTATCGCCGGCCATGTTCCGGACTACGTGGGCGGCGCCTGGGTCACGCTGCGGTTCGGGCTGTACGGCGTGGGCTGCTCCCTGGTGCTGGGGCTGATCTGCTGTCTGCTGCGCTATTTCCGGATTCCTGTACTCAGAAGCATTGCCCATGCGTATATCGAGCTGGCGCGGAATACGCCTCTGCTGGTTCAGCTGTTCTTCCTGTATGCCGGGCTGCCGAGGATGGGCATCCGGCTCAGTGCGGAAGCCTGCGCGGTCATCGGGCTGACCTTTCTGGGCGGCGCGTACATGTCCGAAGCATTTCGCAGCGGGCTGGAATCCGTTGATAAAACGCAGCGGGAGGCCGGAGAATGCCTGGGGCTGACAAGGGGTCAGAACATCCGGTACGTCCTCCTGCCGCAGGCGCTGGCCACGGCTGCGCCGGCACTGTTTGCGAATGTGATTTTTCTGATCAAGGAAACCAGCATGTTCTCCGTGCTGGCGATGATGGATCTGATGAATGTGGCGGATACGCTGCGTACCAGCGGAGGGCGGACCATTGAGGTGCTGTTCATGCTGAACGTCGCGTATCTGGCGCTGCTGCTGCCCGTCTCGCTAGCGGCAACCTTCACGGAAAGGAGGCTGCGGTATGCAGGATTTGGGAATCAGCATTCTGTTTAGGGGAATCAATTTTCAGCGCCTGCTGCTGGGCCTGTGGGTCACGCTGCGGATCGCCCTGATCACCATCGGGATCTCCGTTGCGCTGGGACTGCTCTTTGGCCTTGCCATGATGAGCCGGAGCCGAACGGCCCGGGGCGTCTGCCGGCTGTGGCTGGAGACGGTGCGGATCATGCCCCAGCTGGTGCTCCTCTATCTGGTCTACTTTGGCTTTGCAAGGCTGTTCGGGTGGGATCTGGAAGGGGAACTCAGCGCGATCATCGTTTTCAGCTTCTGGGGAACGGCGGAAATGGGCGATCTGTTCCGCGGCGCGCTGACTTCAATTCCCAGGCACCAGCGGGAGAGCGCAGCGGCGCTGGGACTGACGCGGTCCCAGATCAACCGCTATATTCTCCTGCCCCAGACGGCGCGGCGCCTGCTGCCCCAGACGATCAATCTTTCCACCCGGATCATCAAAACTACGGCGCTGGTGAAGATGATCAACGTGACGGAGGTGCTCAAGGTCGGACAGCAGATTATCGGCCAGTTTTACCGGGAGCCGTCAGCTGCCTTCTGGGTATACGGGACGGTCTTCCTGCTGTATTTTCTGGTCTGCTGGCCGATTTCGCTGGCTGCCTCCCGGCTCGAAAGGAAATGGGAGAACGCCTGAGGTGAACGGAAAAGTTCAATCATGCGGCGAACTTTCCGGAACTGCATGCGCCGCAGCCGCAGCGGCACGGAAATGAAGATGGAACAGATCCTGCGAGTGAAGGAGATCTGCAAGGCATTTGACGGCACCGGAGTCCTCAGGGGCGTCAGCCTGGATATTCATGAGGGTGAGGTTGTCGTGATCATTGGGCCGAGCGGCTGCGGAAAGAGCACGCTGCTTCGCTGCATCAACGGGCTGGAGAAGATCGACCGGGGCGAAATCTGGCTTCGGGACGAGAAGATCTCGGACCCGGGGAAAGACATGCACCTCGTGCGGCAGAAGATCGGCATGGTTTTCCAGAGCTATGACCTGTTTCCGCATATGAAGGTGATGGACAACCTGCTGCTGGGCCCGACCAAAGCCCTGAAGCGTTCCCGGGAGGACGCGGAGGCGGAGGCCATGGAGATGCTCCGGCGGGTTGGCCTGGCGGAGAAGGCACAGGCCCTTCCCCGTACGCTGTCCGGCGGCCAGAAGCAGCGCGTAGCCCTTGTGCGGGCCATGCTGATGCATCCGGAAATGCTGCTGCTGGATGAGATTACCGCAGCGCTGGATCCGGAAATGGTTTCTGAGGTGCTGAACGTGGTGATCGATCTGGCGGAACAGGGAATGACCATGGCGATCGTGACTCATGAGATGCGCTTCGCGGAGGCGGTGGCGGACCGGGTTCTGTTCATGGAGGAAGGCCAGATCGTTGAAGAAGGCAGGCCGGGAGAATTCTTCCGGGAACCGCAGACCGACAGGGCCCGCCAGTTCCTGCAGAGCTTCACCTATGCCTCCGCCCGGAAAAAAGGGGACACGATGCGCTGAAATCCAAAAAACAATTTCAATACAGCGCGGAGGGTTGCAATGATCCGCAGCTGGGGCTATAATGCAGTAAACCTACTGAAAGAGTAGGAGAAAGGAGAGACGGAAATCATGAAGCGTATGATGATGTGTATGTGTCGGTTCGGGTGTCCGTCTCTGCCGGAGCCCTGTTTGCGCTGACCGCGCACGGGGGAACACGGGTGAATCAGGAGTCGGACCTCAGATGCGGGAACGGCTCCTTTTATTTTGCGGAAGGAAGGGAAAAGTGTGAAAAATCGCTTTATCAGTGCAAGGGACCGATGCCGGAGAACGGTGCATGGACGAATGTGAACAGGCAGACGGTTCCGGAAAATATATCGAAGAAATCATAAAAGAAAGAAGGATTATGACAATGAAACGGTTTGTGAAAGTGATTGCTCTGACGCTGGCTCTGGTACTGGTTCTGGCTTCCGCTGCGATGGCTGACGGCTTCCGCACCCTGGATGAGGTGAATGAAAGCGGCAAAATCGTCATCGGTCTTTTCCATGACAAGAAGCCCTTTGGCTATGTGGATGAAAACGGTGAATTCCAGGGCTACGATGTTTATCTGGCGCGCCGCCTGGCGGAGGACCTGGGCGTTGAGCTGGAGATCGTGGCGGTGGATGCGCCGAACAGAATTGAATTCCTGCAGAGCTTCAAGGTGGACGTGATTCTCGCCAACTTTACCTACACGGCGGAGCGCGCGGAACAGGTGGATTTTGCGAAGCCCTACATGAAGGTGGCGCTGGGCGTGGTCAGCCCGGAGAACGCGCTGATCACCGATGTGGAGCAGCTGAAGGGGAAAAAGCTGATCGTCTCCAAGGGTACGACGGCGGAAACCTATTTCGAGAAGAATTATCCCGATGTGCAGCTGGTCAAGTATGATTCCTATACGGATGCGTATCTGGGACTGCTGGACGGCCGGGGAGACGGACTGTCCACCGACAATACGGAAGTGCTGGCATGGGCGATTGAAAACCCCGGTTTCTCCGTGGGAATTGAGTCCCTGGGAGATCTGGACACCATCAATCCTGCCGTATCCAAAGGCAATGAAACGCTGCTGGCATGGATCAATGATGAAATCGTGAAGCTGGGAGAGGAAAACTTCTTCCATGCGGATTATGAGGCGACCCTGCGGGAAACCTATGGCGAAAACGCGGACGCGGACGCCCTGGTGGTGGAAGGCGGCGTCGTCTGACCCGATGATGCGGGCCTGAAAAGGAAAGCATAATGCCCTGAACCCCCTGCGCACCAACGCCTCCCGGAAATCGGGAGGCGTTGGTGCGTTTCGGCATGGCGGAAGCCGGGATGTTGTCAGACCTGGGAAGATTTGCTATAATTTTCCTGTCAGGAACGGAAAACGGTTCGTGCCCGATCCGATGGATCCGGAAACGCAGATCTCGCTTTGGCAGAGCGGCGCATGAAGATCGTGCTGCCCGCTTTTTGAAATGTGCAATCCGGCAGAACATGCTGAAAGTTCAAGGAGGAAAGCGCAATGCAATACAGAAGACTCGGAAAAACCGACCTGATGGTCAGTGAAATCGGATTCGGAGGAGAATGGCTGGAACGGCATCCTGAGGCGGAGTCCGTGGAGCTGATCCGGTATGCGCACAGCCTGGGCGTCAATATCATCGACTGCTGGATGCCGGATCCCAAATCCCGGGACATTATCGGAAAGGGAATCGCCGGATGCCGGGAGGAGTGATATATTCAGGGCCATGTGGGATCCACGTATCAGAACGGACAGTATACGCGGACGCGGGACGTGGAGCAGTGCAGAATTGCCTTTGAAGATCTGCTGTCCCGACTGGGGACGGACTATATCGATCTGGGGATGATCCATTACGTGGATCTGGAAAAGGACTGGGAAACAGGTGTGCCGGGAGCGTATCTGGACTATGTGATGGAGCTGAAGGCGAAGGGAACCATCCGTCATCTCGGGCTTTCAACGCACAATCCCATCATCGCCAGGAAGGCGGCGGAAAGCGGCCTGGTGGAGATGATCCTTTTCAGCGTGAATCCGGCGTTTGACCTGATGCCGCCGACGGATGATCTGGACAATCTGTTTGCGGTGGACAGGTATGCGGAGGATCTGGACGGCGTGGATCCGGTCAGAGCGGAGATGTACCGGGTGTGCGAGCAGCATGATGTGGGGCTGACCTGCATGAAGCCCTTTGCGGGAGGCCGCCTGTTTGATGCGCAGCGCTCTCCCTTCGGAGTGGCGATGACCGCGGTTCAGTGCATTCATTACTGCCTGACGAAGCCGGGCGTAGCCTCCGTCCTGTGCGGATACGATTCGAAGGAACAGGTGGATGACGCGGTGGCGTATGAAGCGGCGGATCAGTCGGAAAAGGACTATGCCAGCGTGCTGAGCAGCGCGCCGAAGCACCAGTTCGCAGGCGGTGAATGCACATATTGCGGCCACTGCAAACCGTGCCCTGCGCAGATCGATATTGCGATGGTCAATAAGCTGTACGACCTGGCGGTGATGCAGCCGCAGGTGCCGGAATCGATCCGGGAGCATTACCGTTCGCTCGATCATCATGCGGATGAATGTATCGGCTGCCGGGGCTGCGAGGAAAGATGCCCCTTTGGCGTGAAGGTATCGGAGCGAATGAAGCAGTGCGCCGGACTGTTTGCCGGCGGACATCCGGTGTGAGACCGGATCTCCGCCGGCAAACGCTGACAGAACCGAGATGTGTCCGGCCGGGCCTGAAGGTGCGGCCGGATTACGGTCAGAATGAATGAGCGGTGAGACGTGATGATTACAGTCAATATCAGATATATGGGAACAAATGGGTCTGCCCGTGCTTTTGCCGAAGAGATGATCCGCTCCGGAACCGTGGCGGCAATCAGGAAGGAACCCGGGAACCTCCGCTATGAGTATTACCTGCCCATGGATGATCCGGAGACGGTTCTGCTGATCGACAGCTGGTCCGATCAGGCGGCAATCGATACGCATCACGCAAGCCCCATGATGAAAACCATCGCCGGGATGCGTGACAGGTATGATCTCCATATGACGGTGGAACGGTATGTGAGTGCCGAAGCGAATACGGAAGACGAAAGGTTTATCCGCAGGTAAGGAAGAACGGACGAATCCCGGAAGGAGTGGGGAGCTTATGCAGAAGCTGAAAATCACCTTCAACTCTCCGCTGGTGCTCGGATTTGCACTGGCATGCGCAGCCGTTACGCTGCTCGGAGCACTGACCGGGGAATCCAGTACCGCGTTGCTGTTTTCAACGCACAGCGCGCCATTCAGCGACCCGCTGATGTATGTGCGGCTGTTTACGCATGTGCTCGGGCATGCGGGGCTGGCTCATCTGATGGGCAACATGGCCTATATTCTTCTCCTGGGACCGGCCCTTGAAGAAAAATACGGATGGAAAAATCTGCTGGTGGTGATTCTGGTCACGGCGCTGATCACCGGTCTCATCCATAATCTGCTGTTTCCCCGGACGATTCTGCTTGGCGCCAGCGGCGTGGTTTTTGCGTTTATCCTGCTGACGTCCTTCACGGGATTCAGAGAGGGAGAAATTCCGCTGACGTTTATTCTGGTCGCGCTGATCTATCTGGGGCAGCAGGTCTGGGATGCGGTGACCGTGCGGGACAACGTATCCAATCTTTCCCATATCCTCGGCGGCCTGATCGGCGGAGGCGCGGGATACCTGCTGAACAGAAAGCGCGGCGCAGGAAGTTACCTGTGATGCATGCGGATGCGGGCTCCGCTGATTATTCCGCCCAAGGGGCGTATTTCCGGACATCGATGACATAGGGCCCGCGGTTGCCGTCCGCGTGCGGAAGCTTCCGCTCGCGGTGCAGAACGATGTCGCAGAAATCGATGAGGGCTGCCCAGTCCTCGCGGTTAAAGTCATGAATCCCCGGCCGGATATGAAAAACATTCCGGTCCGGAACGCCCAGGAAATCGTATACCTTCTGCGCGGCATCCCGGCACAGCTGGGTGCCGAATGAATTGGCCCAGAAATCCTCTGTCCCTTCGGAATTGAAAACGGCTCTTGGCGCGCAGGCGGCACGAAGCATATGGGCGTCCAGCGGGAATGAATTCACCTCATCTCCGATGGGATACGGAGCGGACTGTGTTCCGAAGGATGCATACTGTTCGTTCATCCAGGTGGGGAAAACATGGGCCATGCGTCCGATCGTTTCGCATTTGGTTTCATCCTGCCGGTCCAGTGCGAGCGTCCCGCTGAAGCGGGCGCAGCCAAGACCGCCGCAGCCCGACCCGATGGGCGCGGTGACCTGGAACCGGTCATCATATATGCCGGCGCAGAGGGCGGCCTTTCCGCCGCGGGAGTGGCCCGTGCAGATCAGGTCGCCGGTGTCCTCAAGCGTCTTCAGCCAGTCAGCAATGACGGAATGCCCCCATGCCCAGGCCATGATATCCCCGCAGGGAAGGGGCGGATAGCTTCGGCTGAGGGCGTCCTCTTCATAATGGCCGTGCTTTGCCATCTGCAGATCGGGCCGGATCATTTCGCGGTCGAACGAAACGATTCCGTAGCCGGCGGTGATCACGGCTTCGTACTCATAGGGGGAACGCATGCTCATCCGGTTGGTGTTGAACACAATGACGGGGTGGATCCCGGAGCTGGCGGGCCGGATGTATTGGACGGACATGGGATACTGATCGTCCACCGTCAGCGTGATGAAATCCCTTTTTGCTTTTCCGAAGTATGCATCCTGGCTTTCGCACAGGACAGCGTTCAGGGTCCGGGGCTTCTCCGGCCATATGCCGTACATGTTTTCTGAAGCGAGTTCCCGTATCCGGGCGACCTGTTCAGGCCATTCGGAAGGATGGGTGATTCTGCTGCCGTCCTTTTTCAGAAAAGGATCCGGGAGATACCGATCATAGAAATGCTTCATGGCTGTTCTCCTCTTGCCGGGATATGCGCCGGCTGATTTTTGCTCTGCTGATGATTATATCATCCTGCCGGAGAAAATGACAGAGCGGATGCTTCACCGGGCGGGCGAGGATCGGTCAGTACAGGGGAGGCTGCCGGCTTCCCGGAAGCCGCATGCCTCGCGGCATCATGCTCTTGCAATGGAACGCTCCCGTATGATAGGATACTCTTCAGTTCATTTGAAATGCGGGCAGGGTGATGCTGAATGGTAGGCTTGGGAACGATGATCAACGGTGCAGCCATTATTGTGGGCGGGCTGATCGGAAGGCTGACCGGAAGGCTGATTCATCAGGAGCAGCGGGATGCCCTGACAAAAGTCTGCGGGATCAGCGTTCTGTTCATTGCGATCGCCGGAGCGATGCAGGGCATGCTGCAGATCGACGCGGGAAGGATCGTCAGCGGGAAGTCCATGCTGGTGGTGCTGTGCCTGGCGCTGGGAACGGTCATCGGTGAGCTGATCGGGATTGAAAAGGGAATCGAGCGCTTTGGCGAGTGGCTGAAAAAGAAATCGGGCAACAGCGGGGACAAACAGTTCGTGAACGCTTTTGTCACGACTTCGCTGACCGTATGTATCGGGGCCATGGCCATTGTCGGGGCGATGCAGGACGGCATTTCGGGCGATTATTCCATCCTTGCGGTGAAATCCGTGCTGGATTTTATCATCGTTGCGGTCATGACGTCTTCCATGGGAAAGGGGAGCGTATTCTCGGCGATACCGGTGATCCTGTTTGAAGGAACGGTCACGCTGCTTGCCCGGCTGGTGGCGCCGATCATGACGGAGCCGGCTGTGGCATATCTTTCCCTGATCGGATCCGTGCTGATTTTCTGCGTGGGACTGAATCTGGTATGGGGGAAAAAGGTCAGCGTAGCGAATATGCTCCCTGCGGTGATTTTTGCCGTGATCGCCGCTTATATTCCCTGGACATTCTGATGATCCGGGATGCCGACAGGATGAACCGCTGACCCCGGAAGATCGGACGGATCCGCTCTCTCCGGGAAACGCGAATCCTTCCGAAGGAGAGACGAGTATGGAAATACCGATCACAGAAATCCGGCCGGTTCGGATCGGCCAGGTGGAAAACGCGAAGGCGGGCACCGGCTGCACGGTGCTGATCGCTGAAAACGGAATGGCAGCCGGGCTGGACGTGCGGGGAGGCGGTCCCGCATCCCGGGAAAGCCAGCTCCTGAATCCGCTGATGGCGGCCCAGTTTGTTCATGCGGTGGTCCTTTCGGGCGGGAGTGCCTACGGCCTTGGTGCGGCAAACGGCGTGATGCAGTACCTGGAGGAAAAGGGGTACGGTTACGATACGGGGTATGCGCTGGTGCCCCTGGTGGTTCAGGCGGATATCTATGACCTTTCCGTGGGGGATCCGAAGGTTCGGCCCGATGCGGCCATGGGATATGAAGCGGCCCGAATCGCCTTCGGGAATCCCAACTACCGGGATGGCTGCCATGGCGCCGGCTGCGGGGCGACGGTCGGGAAAATCGCCGGCATGGAGACCTGTATGAAGTCGGGCATCGGAAGCTGCGCGGTGCAGCACGGCGAGCTGCAGGTCGGGGCGGTCGCTGTCGTGAACGCCCTGGGCGACGTGTTCGACTGGAAGAACGGAAAGCAGATTGCCGGCCTGCTTTCAGACGACCGAAGGTTCCTGCGCAGCACGTCGGAGTATATGAAGCGGTCCGTCGCGGTAAAGGAAAACAAGTTTACGGGCAATACCACCCTGGCTGCGATCATCACCAACGCGAAATTCAATAAGACCCGGCTGTGCAAGATTGCCGGCATGGGTCATGACGGAATCGCGAGGGCGATCCGGCCGGTGCATACCTCCGCGGACGGGGACAGCATTTTTGCCCTTTCCGTCGGGAATGTGGAAGCAGATCAGGATCTGGTGGGTCTGATGGCTGCGGAAATGATCAGCGAGGCGATCATCCGGGCGGTGGAGAGCGCGGAAAGCGCGTATGGGTATCCGTCTCTGGCGGAATTGAACCGGAAAAGGTTGTGACGCTGTTCGGGCTTCCGGTGCCCTGGTCCCATAACTGGGTTGTTTTCAGAAAGTAACCGGACAGGGATGCGGCCAGTCCGGCGGGATTCCGGGGTGAAGCAGGCTTGTCCGGCGCCCGCGTTCTGTGATAGACTAAACCCGACAGAGCATGAAAAAAACTGAACGGACGACAGGAGGTACGGATGATGACGGAACGGAAGAACGGTTTCATGACAAAAGTGATCCTGATGCTGATCGCAGCACTGCTTCTGACAGGTGCGGCATGCGCGGAAGCGGCACCGCCGGCGTTCATTCTGGACTGCGACGGCGTGACGGAGACGCCCGTCGCAGCGAACTATTCCTGGACGTATCCTTCGGGGAATACGGATGAATGGCAGGGCGTGGAAGCCTGCGGAATGGCGCCGACGGATCCCGCCGTCTTTGAGTCCTTCGATCATGTGCTGCTGACGGAGGACCGGACGTATCAGGTGGAATGGGTGGGCATTCCGGCGGACGAGCTGATCGCCTTTTCGTGGGATATTGCGGTCTTTGCGGATCAGGAGCACATCGATGACCACCAGGAGAATGCGGAAATCATTCTGGGAAAAACGGGCGGTGCGATTACGCTGAAGCCGGACAGGATATACGACTTCCAGGCCCGCTGGTCCGATGAGACGGTCGGGCATGGCGTGGCGCATTATTATCTGGTCACGGAAAGACTGATCATGGACGATGGCCCCGGCTCAGTGATGCTGGGCGGGTGGGAACCCGCTGCGGCGGAGGCCGGGCAGCTGCCGGACGATGCGCAGGCGGCTTTTGACAGGGCGATGGAAGGCCTGGTCGGCGCGGAATATACGCCCGTTGCCCTGCTGAGCCGGCAGATTGTCGCCGGAACCAATTACTGCATTCTCTGCCAGATCAGCCCGGTGGTTCCGAATCCGGTGCCGAACTGGGCGCTGGTATACATCTATGCGGATCTGCAGGGAAACGCCATGGTCACGAACGTATATGAGCTGTATATCGCCCAGCATGCTGAACCGGCGCAGTGATCTGCCCCGAAGGGCAGCCCACAGGAGGGAAGTATGTATATTCGGGGTTTTTCGATCGACTGGAGCGAGGTCAGACCGGACAGCTATCTGAGAAATATTGAAGCGATCCGGGATCTGGACTCCCTGCCGTTCCGGAAACCGATCACCTTTTTCGTCGGAGAAAACGGCAGCGGAAAGTCTACGCTTCTGGAGGCGATCGCGATTGCCTACGGTTTCAACCCGGAAGGCGGAACGCGAAACTATCATTTTTCCACGCGGGACACCCACAGCGAGCTGTGCGACGCCATCCGGCTCGTCCGCAATCCGTCCAAAGCCAGATGGGGATACTTTCTGAGGGCGGAAAGCTTCTATAATGTGGCGACGGCGGAGGAGGATTACGCAGAGGTATCCCGGGAATATCACAGAAAGTCGCACGGGGAAAGCTTCCTGGCCGTGGCGCAGGACAATTTCAACGGGAACGGGATGTACCTGCTGGATGAGCCGGAGGCGGCGCTGTCTCCGCAAAGGCAGCTCACCCTGATGCTGGAGATCGTGCACTGCGTGCAGAGAAACGCGCAGTTCATCATTGTGACGCATTCCCCGATCCTGCTGGGAATGCCGGACGCGGAGATCCTGAGCTTTGATTCAGGCAGGATCCATCCCATCGAGTATGAGGAAACGGACAGCTACCGGATCACGGAGATGTTTGTCCGGGACCGAAAAAGGTTCCTGAACAGGCTGCTGGCGGAAGAGGAACCATAGGAACGCGGCACGCAGAGGAGGAGAAGCATGGATGCGCTGACAACCGCACCGAGTCAGGAAACGATTCAGGGATATACGGATATTCTGAAATCCGTGGACTGGCAGACAGGGCTGAAGGCGGCCGCGATTCTGGTGATCGGGCTGATCGCGGTAAAGCTGTTTCTTCATGTCCTGCGAAAGGCGCTGAAGAAATCGCACGTGCCGGCGGCCGTGCATTCAATCCTGCTGACCGTGCTGCGGGTTTTGCTGGATATGGTGGTGATCCTGTCGGCGCTGAACGCGATCGGCATACCGGTCACATCCTTTATTGCGCTGCTCAGCCTGGCGGGACTGGCCCTTTTCCTCGCGCTGCAGGGCCTGCTGGGCAATCTGGCCAGCGGGCTCATTGTGTTGGGCAGCCATCCCTTTGACGTCGGGGATGTCATTGAGCATGACGGGATGACGGGCACCGTCCGGGAAATCCGGATGATGCATACGGTGATGGAGACGTTTGACGGGAAAGTGGTTTACTTTCCCAACAGCAGCATCTCCGGCGGCCGGGTGATCAATGTGACGCAGACGGGCAGGCGGCGGGTGGACCTCAGCGTATCCGCATCCTATCATCAGTCTCCGGAACAGGTGAAGAAAGCGATCCGGGACGCGGTTTCACGGACGGAGGGCATTCTGGAGGATCCGGCGCCGATGATCCTGCTGGACAGCTACGGGGACTCTGCGATCAGCTATGGGATCAGGGTCTGGACCGCGTCGGACAACTACATGTCCGTCAGGAATCAGCTGAATGAGCTGCTGTATACGACGTTTGCGGAAAACCGGGTGGAAATGACCTATCCGCATATCAATGTGCATCATGTGTCCCGCCTGCAGGATGCGGACGAAAAAGCCTGATCTCCTGCGGAAGAATATGGAGGATCTGACGATGTTTCAGTGCACCGATCATCCGGCGGCCGGGGCAAGGCCTATGCCTACGGGACGGCGTGCACGGAGCCGCCCTGCTTCTGCCGGGACCCGAGGCGCGCGGATGAACTGAGGTGAGAGGATGTCTTTTGTTCTGAATGCGGTCATCTTCGCTGTGACCGCGATCATCGTGATCCGCTTCTTTTTCAGGGACGGGCAGTGGGATGTCCGGCGTGGCTGCTATGCCATGCGGTTCTTTACGACGCAGAGCAATATTCTCTGCGCGGTGGCAGCGCTGCTGATGTGCCTGTTTCCGCAGGCCAGGATGGCCTGGCTCGTCAAATACATCGGAACGGCCGCCGTGACGGTCACCATGCTGACGGTCTTCCTGTTTCTGGCGCCGAGCATCGGCAAAGGCGGACTGGGACAGCTGCTGAAAGGGTCGGATCTGTTCATGCATCTGATCACGCCGCTGCTGGCGCTGATCTCATTTCTCTTTCTCGAAAGACGCGGGATGAGCTTCGCGGTTTCCCTGCTGGGAATGCTGCCGGTTCTGCTTTACGGGCCGCTGTATCTTTACCGGATCCGATTCGCGCCGAAGGAAAGGGCATGGGAGGATTTCTATGGCTTCAACAAGGGCGGAAAATGGCCGGTTTCCCTTGTGATGATGGGCTTGGGAACATTCCTGATCTGCATGGCGCTGATGGCGCTCCAGAACCTGTAAAGAATCTTTGCCGGTCCTGCAATCCCGCGGGCTTTGGACAGGCCAGCACGGAGGCGCTTGTTTTTCCCTGCGGAAAATGGTATTTTATTACCGACAACCAAGTATGAAAGGATGGCATGAAAGATGCGTATTGCGCTGATCAATGAAAACAGCCAGGCTTCCAAGAACAGTCTGATCGAGACCACGCTTCGGAAGGTGGTCGAGCCCATGGGGCACACCGTGGTGAATTACGGAATGTATTCCGCGGAGGACGAGGCGCAGCTGACCTATGTGCAGTGCGGCCTGCTGGCGTCCCTTCTGCTGAGCACCGGGGCGGCGGATTATGTGGTCACCGGCTGTGGAACCGGCGAAGGCGCCATGCTGGCGTGCAACAGCTTCCCGGGCGTGATCTGCGGTCATCTGACGGACCCGTCCGACGGATATATGTTTGCGCAGATCAATGACGGAAACTGCGTGGCCCTTCCCTTTGCCAAGGACTTTGGCTGGGGCGCGGAGCTGAAACTGGAGATGATTTTCCAGCAGCTGTTTGGATTCGGCCATGGCAACGGCTATCCCAAGGAGCGGGTGGTGCCGGAGCAGCGGAACAAGAAAATCCTGGATGGCGTGAAGGAAAAGACCTATCGTCCGCTGATCGATATTCTGAAGGATCTGGACAGGGATTTCGTCCGGGCGACGATTGCCGGGGAGTATTTTGCCGAACTGTTCTATCCGAACTGCCGGGATGAAGCCATCGCCGGCTTCCTGAAGACGCTGGGCTGAGAGCGGCGGCCAGGGTAACACGCTGGTTGTAACGACTGGATCATTCAGACATATGAAACGGCTCCCGAAACGCTGAAAAGCATTTCGGGAGCCGTTTTTGAATGTGTCGGAGGATGAAAGCCGGCGCTTATTTTTTCATGAGACCCGCGCCTGCGTTCCAGGCTTTCTCCTCCTGAAACGTGGTATTGCCATTTGGCAATTCATGTTATCATGCTTTGAAATGCAAAACAAGCACCATTATTTTCCAGACGGGCGCTTTCCCTGCCCGGCAGGAGACAGCGTCCGGGAATAACATGCGGAGGCCGGAAAAAGAACTGCTTGCGCCATGCAGGCCGTTGCGGTAATATTTTCCCGGACACGGCGAAATTCAACGCATTGAACCCGGGAGGAGAAATGCTGAAGTCTTATATCTGGGATCTGGACGGTACGCTGCTGGATTCCTATGGATCCATTGTATCCAGCCTGGTGACGGTGGCGCAGGAGTGCGGTGCAGCCGATACTTTTGGGGAGATCATGCAGGCCGTCAAACGGGGAGCGGTATCCACCTATCTGAAGGGGCTGTCTGCGGAGCGGGGCGTTGAATATGCGCTGCTGTATCGGCGCTATCGGGAAGTCAGCCATGAAAGGCTGGATGAAATTACGCTGATGACCGGGGCCGGGGAAACGCTGGAAGGGCTGCAGGAAAGAGGCGCCCGGCACTATGTCTATACGCATCGGGGAAAATCCACGAAGTCGCTGCTGGAAAGACTGGGGCTGATGGATTGCTTTATCGAGGTCGTCACATTCGAGCAGGGCTTCAGACCCAAACCGTCCGGCGAGGGCGTGGCGTATCTCGTCGAAAAGTACGGGCTGGACAGGGCGGATACGGCCTATGTGGGAGACCGCGCGCTGGATGTGGGCTGCGCCAGGGACGCGGGAGTGCGGGCGATTCTGTACTGTCCGGACGGTTCCTGCGTCGTCCCGACAGGCGAAGAGGATCTGGTGATTCGGCGGCTGGAGGACCTGCTTCAGGAAAACGGAAAAACACATCAAGGAGCAATCATATGAAAATCGGAGCGCAGATGTATACGACCCGGGAGACCTGCAAAACTCTGGAGGGCTTTGCCGAAACGCTGACCCGCATTGCCGATATCGGTTATGAAACGGTGCAGGTGTCGGGAACCTGTCCTTTTGAGGGGGCATGGCTGAAGGCCCAGCTGGAGCGCACGGGCCTGAAGTGCGTGCTGACCCACACGCCGCCGCAGCGGCTGCTGGGGGAGGTGGATCAGGTGATTGCGGATCACAATACCTTTGGCTGTGATTACATCGGCCTGGGCTTCTGGTCCTTTGATCCGGAAAAGGATCAGAGCTATGAAAAGTTTATGGAGACATGGCCGGCGGTGGCGGGGAAGCTGCATGAGAACGGAAAATACTTCATGTATCACAACCATGACCGGGAAATGATTCATCGGAACGGGAAGCCCATTCTGCAGTGCCTGATGGAAGAAATCCCCGCGGAGATCATGGGCTTTACCCTGGATACCTTCTGGATACAGGCCGGCGGCGGAGATCCGGCCCAGTGGCTGGAGAAGCTTGCCGGACGCATTCCGTGCATTCACCTCAAGGACTATGCGTACGGTCGGTCCATGGCCGTGGTGGGCGAGGGAAATATCAATTTTGACCGGGTCTTTGAAAAGGCGGAAGCCGGCGGAACGAAGTATATGCTGGTGGAGCAGGATGACTGCCATGGGGAGGATCCCATTGAATGCCTGCGCCGCAGCTATGCATATCTGAAGGCATGCGGGTTTGATTGATGGCACCGGGCGCCGGAAGCCGGAACCATTCTATCATAAATCATGAGAAACCGGGAGGAGTTCGTGAAGCACGCTTTTTCAGATAGTCAAACGGCCGCATCCTGTGGTAAACTCACAGGCGGGAAAAAAGTGCTTCCGGAATGAAAAACGGAAGATAAAAAGGAGCAGGCAGGAAATGGCGGATACGGGAATACAGCTTTATACCGGGCGGCCGGAGCGCACGGAAGGACGGCTGCCCCGGGAAATCAGGACCTATGATTTTCTGGACAGACTGGGGATATCCTATTTCAGAACGGATCACGCTCCGGCGAACAACATGCAGGCCTGTAATGAAATCGACGCGGTGCTCGGGGTTGTCATCTGCAAAAACCTGTTTCTCTGCAACCGGCAGAAAACGAAATATTATCTCCTGATGATGCCGGGCGACAAGAAATTCAAAACCAAAGAGCTGTCTGCGCAGATCGGCTCAGCACGGCTTTCCTTTGCCGAACCGGAGGACATGCTGAAGTATCTGGATATTGAGCCCGGTGCGGTGAGCATCATGGGGCTGATGAATGACCGGGATCACCGGGTTCAGCTGCTGATGGATGAAGATGTGCTGAGAGATGAATATATCGGATGCCATCCCTGCGTCTGTACCTCCAGCCTGAAAATCCGGACGTCGGATCTGATTGAGAAGTTTCTGCCGGCTACCGGGCATGAATATCGGAAGGTTCGCCTGACCGGGGAGTGATCTTTCATATCCCCGGGACGGCGTGTGCCAGGGTGCTTTTCAGTCCCTTTCCGAGGAATACTGGGGAATCCCTGTCACGGACTGCGGCGCTCCTGCTCATTTCGCAGCGGTTTCACCGGGTAAAGAGACCTTGACAGGCATGGCGGGCATGATATAATCAATCGCAATTTCAAGAGCCGCAGGCTGAAAGGATTTCCCGTCATGAGGAGATTTTCCGGATTGGCCGCCCATTCACCGCTGCTCCAGATTTATGCGGAAGCAGGTCTTCCGCAGGCGATCCGGCGCAGCCTTTCGCTGATCCTGCTGGGGAATATCTTTGGCAATCTTCACGGGATCATCTGCGGAGGCGGAACCACTGCCATGATCGGGCTTGCGAATCAGCTGCAGGCAGGGGACCTGGCCTTCGGGATCCTGAACGGGATTCCGCAGGCCGCTGCGCTGCTGCAGATTCCCTTTTCCCTTCTGGTGAACAGAACGCACAGGCGTAAAAAATATATGCTGACGCTTGGGCTTTTTTCCCGGGCACTCTGGCTGCTTTTCGGCATGATCCCGCTGGTGGTGCCTGCGGACCCGGGCTGGCTTCCGCTGTGGACGCTGATCTTTCTGCTGGGATTATCTTCCGCCTGCGGCGCGGTCATCAACGTCTGCTGGTTTCCCTGGTTTTCAGATCTGGCGCCGGATCTGATCCGCGGAAGATGGTTATCGACCCGGGATATGATCGTCGCGGGCTGCAACCTCGCTTTCGGCATCCTGGTGGCACGGCTGCTGGATACGCTGCCCATGGACCGGCGGTACGTGATCATCTTCCTGATCGGCGGGATCGTCGGCATGCTGGATATGATCTGCTTTGGGTTCTGCGAGGAGAAATACACCGCCCAGGCCCGAAAGCTGAAGCTGGGCGGCATGGTCCGGGAGGTGCTGCAGAACAGGCCGTATCTGCGCCTGATCATCATGTGGACCGCCTGGTGCTTTACATCCAATATGTGCGGCCCTTATCTCGGCCGCTACTCGGTCAATGATATGGGCCTTTCCTTCACGCAGATGATGGTTTTCAGCACCGCCGCCGCTTCGGTGGCGACCGTGCTGGTGATGGGCTGGTGGGGCAGAGCGCTGAACCGGTACGGGTGCCGGAGCGTGATGCTGGTGGCGGGAATCGCCGCCTCGGTGACGGACGCGTTCTATCTCCTTTCCGTGCCGGGCAGCATCTGGCCCGTTCTGCTCCGCAACTTCTTCGGCGCCGTGTTCTGGAGCGCGTGCAACCTGGCTGCGAACAACATGCAGCTTTCCGCCTCCCCGGATGAAACCCGGCCTTCCTATATCGCGGTTTTCGCCTGCATTACATCGCTGGCCGGGGTAACGCTTGGAACGCTGGTCGGCGGTTCCCTGCTGGAGTGGTGGGAAGGTGCGGGCATGTTTGCCGGCGCATTTGACCGCATGAAGGCGCTGGTCCTGCTTTCCGTGATCCTGCGGCTGGCGGTGGCGCTGTTTCTGGTTCCGCCGCTGCAGAATGACCGGGAGGGGACGCCCGGGCAGCTGCTGGCATCCTTTTTCCATCCGGGGAAAAGGTTCCCCGGTGGACGGATCTGAATGACCGAAAAGCCTGAATGAAACAAACCGGAGACTGAAAAGATTCAATAATTTTTTTCACCGTGCTGTAACGAAACGGCTGTTCCTCCGTCTAACCTGTGATTCTGATGGAAGGGAGGTGAGAAAGTGACCCAGGATCAATGTGCCCGGCTCTATGAAACCTGCTATATGCGCGTGTTCTCCTACCTGATGACGCTGGCCGGAGACCGGTCTCTTGCGGAGGAGCTCACGCAGGAAACCTTCTTCCGTGCTTTTGCCCGCCAGCGGGATTTCCGGGGCGAATCGGATGAGGTTACCTGGCTGTGCGCCATCGCGAAAAACCTGTTTGTGGATGAACAGCGCAGAATGAACCGCCATGGCGAGATACCGGACAATCTGCCGGATCAGTCCAGGGGCGTGGCAAAGACCGTGGAGGACAGGGATTCCTCCTTTCGGATCCATCTGGCGCTTCACGGGCTGGAGGAACCGTACAAGGAGGTTTTCGAGCTGAGGGTGTTCGGCGAGCTGAGCTTCCGGGAGATCGGAACCATCTTTGCCAGAACGGAGAACTGGGCGCGGGTCACCTATCACCGTGCGCGAATCAGGTTGCAGGAAAGGATGGATGAAACATGAAGACAGATTGTGAAATTGTTCGGGATCTGCTTCCCCTGTATGTGGATGATATATGCAGTGAAAAAAGCAGGGAACTGGTGGATGAACACCTGGCAGAATGCGCCGAGTGCAGTGACATGCTGTGCAGGCTGAAAAAAACGGAAATCGAGCGGAACCTGAAGGCTGAGAAGGAGGATGCGATCAGCTACGGCATGCGGAAATTCAAACAGCTTTCCGCCCGGACAGGCATCACCGCATCCGGCCTGTTCATGATTCCGCTGCTCGCGCTGCTGGTCCTGAACCTGATTGCCGGATCGCAGCTGGGATGGTTCCTGATCGTGCTGGCGGCGCTGGCTGTTGCGGCCAGTGTGATCGCCGTACCGATTCTTGTGCCGGAAAGCAAGCTGTTCTGGACGCTGTGCGCCTTCACCGCCAGCACGGAACTGCTGCTGGGAGTGACATGCCTGGTGTCCCGCGGAAACTGGTTCGGGATTGCCGGCAGCGCGGTCCTGTTCGGACTGGCCGTGTGCTTCCTTCCCTGGGCGATCCGGGCAAAGCCCCTGCGCAGATGGGTCGGAAAGAAGAACAAGGTGCTGCTTGTGCTGGGCATTGATGCCGTCCTGTTTCTGAACATGATGACAACGATCCTTCATCACCGCGGAAACGGCAGCGGATTCTGGCCGATCATTGGCGTTGCCGCCGGCTTTGCACTGGCGGTGCTGTACGGGATGAAGAACAGGGGAAATGAGCAATGAGCAATCAACAGATCCGCCGGATCGCGATGGCCGTTTGCGCGGTAATCCTGCTGGTGAATGTCCTGGTCAAGGATAAGAAAAAGTGGGCATGGGCGCTCATGCTGATTCCGGTCATTGTGGGAATCACAAGAATCATCCGCTGCGTTCATTATCCGAGCGATGTGCTGGGAGGAATGATCTGTGGCGTGATTGCCGGATTGATCGGTTATGTGGTGTCAGCCAAACTATCCCCCATGTTATCCGGCAAATCCAGATGAGGGCTTTCAGGACAATTCTGAAGACCCTTCGTGTGTCACGGCATCAGTAAGGTGTCGGGCAAAAGGCGGCAGTCGGGCGGAAAGCCGACTGCCGCCTTTTGCTGCCATCGGGCATCAGGAGGCTATCTCACTCAGCGTGATATAATTGGAGAGCATGGTCGCAATTCCGGCGCCCATGACCTGGTATCCTTCCGGAAGAAGCACAAACATGAGCAGGGGGTCCAGCGCCATGTTGAGGATGCCGCCCATGCTCAGGCCGAAGGCGGATTCCCGGGAGTAGCCCACGTTCCGGAGCATGAAGGACATGGTCGTGTTCGCCACGTTGGCGATGCCGCCGATGACGACCACAAATAACAGATACTGCCGGGCGTACACGATGGTGCTGTCACTGGCCCCCAGCAGGCACAGCAGCGGATCCATCAGGAAAAGACACAGCAGTGAGAAGACAAAGGCCGCCAGGACGGAAACGGACAGCGTCCACGAGGCCGAGCGCCTGGCTTCCTCGGGATCCTTCCGGCCCAACAGCCGGACGACCAGGCTTCCGCCGCCGACACCGAACAGGTTGCCCAGCGCGCCGGCCATCAGGAAAACGGTCAGCACCAGGGAAGACGCAGCGACCATATAAGGATTACCGGCCCGGCCGATAAACCAGGTATCCGCCATGTTGTAAATCAGATTGATCAGCTGGCTGACAATGGTCGGAACGGCCATTCGCATCAGCGCGCGGGGAACAGGCATCGCTTCAAAAAGCTCGGTTTTCGAATCTGCCGCCATGCAATCATCCCCTTTGAGCAGGAGCCCGTATGGTATCCGGAAAAGGATAACATGAACCGGATTTCTGCGTCAACAAGAGGAGAACGTGTGGGTTGTCCATTCAGCAGCAGAGGTTGCTGCGGCGCTCCTGTGTGTCATTTTGCTCAAAAGAGATTCGAGAGAAAACGGCTGTGCCTTTCTCTGAACTGCCGGCGGGAAATAATGCCGTACTGACCTGGTGCGGCTTATTTCGCAATGAGATCCGGCATTCAGGATGGCACCTGCAGAAGTATGCTGGACATACCGGCTCACCACACAGCGCAGTCAGTGAATCATGACTGGGACACCAGGCGTCTCTTCGCGGCGCTTTTTGTGCCGAGAATTACATTTTTACGGTGGATCAACACCTTTGCCCCTCCGATCTGATCATGGGGAGACTTTCTTCTGTTCTCTTACAAAACAGATCACTTTCCGCGGCAACATTGACGAATTGCGCGGCATCCAGCACCAGGATGCGCCCGGAGGGCGGCAAAATGCGGCAGCCCCAAAGCGCTTTACTGCTTTGCCGAAATGATGGCGAGCGGATTCGGTATACTGCTATCCGTTTGTCAGATAGACAAATTAAAGAAATTTCAGGAGATCATATAACTTTAATTACTACTTTAAGAAATTGTTGACCATTGAAACAATTTAAAGTACAATGAAGACGTACAATAAACCCGTTCGAAGATGCAGTGACGGGTTAGCGATTTTTATTCGGAGATGGGCTTATGATTTTCAGAGAGCACTACATGGCGCAGATCAGGCCATTCTATGAGAGCGACCTGATCAAAATCATAACAGGAATCAGAAGATGCGGTAAATCTGTTGTCCTCAGGCAGATTATGAGCGAAATTGAAAAGGCCGGAAAGCGTTGCCTGTTTCTTGATTTTGACCTCAGACCGGTAGCTGTCAGGATACCGGATGCAGATGCGCTGATTGCTTATGTGAATGAATACCTGGACAATGACAAGCTTTACGTTTTTCTGGATGAGATACAAAATGTGGATGGCTGGAATGATGCGGTAAGGACGCTTCGCCTATATAATACATCTGTGTTTATCACGGGCAGCAATTCAAAACTACTGTCCGGGGAATATACGAAGGAACTGTCCGGCCGGTATGTTTCCTTTCGGATAAAGCCTTTCATTTACCGGGAAGCAAAGGAGTATGCTGACCAGATGGGCCGTGCTTTTGAGATCAGTGATTACCTGATCTGGGGCGGGTTTCCTGCCGCGCTGGAGCAGGCTGACGATGAAGCAAGAAAGCGGTATCTGAATGATCTGAATGATACGATCGTTTATAATGATCTGGAGAACAGATACAATATCCGGAAGAAGGATATATTTGAGAAAATCGTTAATTTTATTCTGGTTTCCAACGCGCGGATATTCAGCGCGAAATCCATCGCGGATTATATGAAGGGACAAAATATTTCAATTTCTGTACCAACTGTCATCAAATACATCGGATATCTGAAAGAAGCCTATGTGATCGATGATATACCGCTGTATTCCCCAAAGGCGAAAGCAAAACTGAATTACTACTATAAACTGTTTAATGAAGATGTTTCCTTTAACAGTATACGTGTATCAGGCAATCGCTTTGATCTGACGCATAACCTTGAGAACATTGTTCTGAATGAGCTGATCTATATGGGCTATGAAATCACCGTTTATCAGAACAAAGGGCGGGAAATCGATTTTAGGGCTGTAAGGGATGGAAAGGTATACCTTGTTCAAGTTGCATACAGTGTGGCTGAAGACAAGACTTATGAGAGGGAATTTTCTGCTTTTGCAGATATTGACAATACTGTCAAAAAGATCATTATTACGAACGATGATATCGACTATTCAACAAGCACGGTATATCACTATAAACTTCGGGACTTTCTGACGATGGAAAGCCTGTAGCTTAAAACCAATCAAAGGATCGTGTATAATTCCTCAAGCAATAACAGAGTGGGAGATATTGATATCTATGTGGTTTCGTAAGAGAGCTGAAGCACAGAACGAGCTTCTGTCAAAGGTTAATGAAATTAGCCAGAAGCTGCAGCAAGTCATAGATGAAAACAAGAAGCTCCAGGCCGAAAATAAAAAGCTTCAGGAGGATGTAATACAAAAGGATCAACTCCTGAAAAAAGAAAAAAACAGATACAAAGTAATAGATGGAATGCTCCTTTCAGAAGAGCAGGCTGCTGTTGTTGACCTGCTAGAACAGACAAAAAAATGCTGTTTCATTACCGGTAAAGCTGGGACTGGAAAATCAACCA
>OCTW011468533.1_pt1 | contig 48105 bp, 39 predicted proteins | sample 1539671 | NCBI WGS metagenome assembly OCTW01 (sample SAMN02144230, study PRJEB22623) | gut metagenome | biome: sheep rumen | host: Ovis aries | place: New Zealand
CTGCATGGAAGCAGCGAATCGCAGTTTTGCTGAAAGCAAAATCTGCTATGATAAAAATTACATGGATGTAATTTTTATCATGCCTCCTTAGATTTTAAATCTAATAACATTCCATGAGGCTGGTTTTAGAGGAATCTGATAAACATTTTTATCACCCTCTATCAATTCTGCATTGTAAGGCTTGACTAACTCATTTTCAAGAGAGTTTGTGGCACTTAAATCTTTTCCTGTCATTTCTGTTCTGTAGAACATGGAAGTTTTTTCAAAAGAAGAAAGATTAATTTCCACCTCGCAGATTTCTGTTTTGCTTGTGTTAAGGGCAAAAACTGTAAGTTCGGATTTTTCTTCATCTAAAACTGCTGAATAGATTGATGCAGGAACTTCGCCGAATTTTTCTGTCACTTTTTTGTCTGTGTGGATTACAGGGGTCAAAACTGTACCGCGTCCAAACTGAGACATATCTTTAAATGGATAGTAGATTGTCTGCTTGTAAGCACCTTTTCCTGGTTCTGTAAAAATTGGTGCAATTACGTTTACCAGCTGGGCAAGGCATGCAACTTTTACACGGTCTGCATGATTAAGCAGGGTGATTGCGAGTCCACCAAATACCAGGGCATCCAGAAGAGAGTAGTGGTCTTCCAGAATTCTTGGAGCTGTCATCCATGGGTGAGGTTCCTTTTTCTGCTGGTACCATACGTTCCATTCATCAAAAGAAAGGTACATGGTTTTATTGCTGCGTTTTACAGCCTTTACATAATCGCAGGTTGCACAGGCAGTTTTGATAAAGTTATCCATATCATAGAAAGATGCAAGAAAATCATCATCATTACCGTAATTTTCGTAGTAACGATGGATTGAGACATAATCTGTAATATCATAAGTGTGTTCAAGAACAATGCGGTCCCATTCCGGGTAGGTTGGCATTTTTGTTGTAGAAGAACCACAAACTACCAGTTTAATGTCTTCATCTGTCATCCTCATGATTTTTGCAGTTTCCAGTGCTTTACGGCCGTATTCATCGGCAGAAAGGTGACCGATTTGCCATGGACCGTCCATCTCGTTTCCGATACACCAGGTTTTGATTTTAAGAGGATCCTTGTGGCCGTTTGCACGTCTTAAATCGCTCCAGTAGGTTCCTCCTTCAAAGTTACAGTATTCCAGAATATCGCCTGCATCCTGAGGAGTACCTGTTCCCATGTTTACAGCACCCATAATTTCGGTACCAGACTTCTGACACCAGTCGTAAAATTCGTCAATGCCTATTTTGTTGGGTTCAATTGAATGCCAGGCTCTGTCCAGACGAACTGGTCTTTTTTCAACAGGGCCAATGCCATCTTTCCAGTTATAGCCTGAAAGAAAGTTTCCGCCAGGGTAGCGTACAAGAGAAACGTTCAAATCTTTGACCATTTCAATTACGTCCTTGCGGAAGCCCTGTTCATCTGCCTGGGGATGGCCTGGTTCATAGATTCCTGTATAAACAGCACGACCAAGATGCTCTATAAAAGAAGAAAAAAGTTTATTATCTACTTTTCCAAGTTCAAATTCTCTTACAACTGTAACTTTTGCTTTCATTTTTTTCCTCTCAAAAATAATTCTTTGCTTAAGCCCAGATTTTTACTGCTGCTACTGAACGAGCTGGCAGGGTGATAGAAACTGTATCTTTATCTTTAATATCAACTCTGAGAGCTTTTTCTGTAACCTGATCAGGCTTTTCAAAGGTGTTGCAGGTATTCATCTTGTCACCGGCAAGTACTGTAGCTTCTGCTTTAGAAATGCTTCCCTTAAGGTTTGCAAGTCCAATATCAATTTCTTTTGTATCGTACAAATCTGAATTACAAACTGTAACCAGGTAAGCGGTTTTTCCAGATTTTTCATCTTTCTTTTCTGATGCAGAAACATTTAATCCTGGAATCTTAATCTTTTCATCTTCTGATTCAAAACCTGCAGCTGAACTTGCGGCTGTAGAACCAAGAAGGGTTGCTCCCATGTGATCCTTATACATGTGGAAAACGTACCAGGTTGGGGTAAGAACCATTTTGTCGCCTTCTGTAAGAACTGGAGACTGGAGTACGTTTACTGCCTGAGCGATGTTTGCAATTCTTACACGGTCTGAATGGTTATTGAAGATATTAAGGTGGATTCCTGCTACAAGTGCGTCTCGTACTGAATTCTGCTGATAGAGGAAGCCTGGATTTGTTCCTGGTTCAACCTGGTGCCAACAGCCCCATTCATCTACAACAAGACTTACTCTTTTTGCAGGATCGTACTTATCCATAATTTCTCCGTGGCGGCGAACTAATTCGTCTGTGCGGAAGGCGTTTTTAAGAGTGCGGTACCAGCCCTTGTCATCAAATTCTGTGGCAGAACGTTTGTCTTCCCAGCGGTATTCGTAGGTGTAGTAGTGGAGGGAAAGTCCGTCCATGAGCCAGTGGGCATTTTTCATAACAGTATCGGTCCAGTTGTAATCGTCAATGTTTGGACCGCCTGCAATTTTTTGAATCTTGTCTGGTCCGTACTGGCGTACATAAGTCTGGAAACGGCGGTAAAGATCTGCATAGTATTCTGGACGCATGTTTCCACCGCAGCCCCAGTTTTCGTTTCCAACGCCGAAGAATGGAATCTTCCATGCATCTTTGTGTCCGTTCTGTTCTCTCAGCTTGCTCATTGGAGATTCACCACTGAAAGTCATGTATTCTACCCATTCGTCCATTTCCTGAACTGTACCGCTTCCTACGTTTCCGCAGATGTATGGTTTACAGCCAAGTTCATCGCAAAGGCCCATAAATTCGTGGGTACCAAAGCTGTTGTCTTCTACGACTCCGCCCCAGTGGGTATTAATCATTCTTTTACGATTTTCTTTTGGACCAATTCCGTCTTTCCAGTGATATTCATCGGCAAAACATCCACCCGGCCAGCGAAGGTTAGGAATGTTTATGTCCTTGAAGGCCTGGAGAACATCTTTTCTATAGCCATTGATGTTTGGAATAGGAGAGTCTTTACCAACCCAGAAGCCGCCGTAAATACAGCGTCCCAGGTGCTCGGAAAAATGTCCATATATATCTGGACTTATTGTTTGTTTCTTGTCATTTGTATCGACGATAATAGTATTTTTCATACTTAGAGTATAACATCGGATATTTTTATTTACAACAAGAAAATATGATAAATATCAATAAAAATCGACCTTCAAATCGGTTTTTATTCAGCAAAATAAGATCTGAGGATAATGCCCTGGTCGTAATTACCAAAACCTTTTCCAAAAATGTTCATTCCGCCCATGTGTACGGCATCTTCTTTTACTCCAACTTTTACACGGATAGAGTGGTGCTCTGGAATATGAAGATCTGCTAATGTGACATCGGAAATTTTTACACCATCAATAAAACTACCATCGTTTGTGATGTAGAAATTTTTTAAAAGTCCGTACTGAGAACCTTCGAGTTTCCACCACTCAGGGGTGTATTTTCCGCGTTTGTCACCAAAATCGCCAGGAGAAGTCCATGTTCCAATTTCTGTGCGGTTTACCCAAACTGTAATATCCGAAGGCCAGTTTGAATTTGTGCCTGGAGTTTCAGATGAAAGTTCCATGCTTATTTCGAGTTTTTGCAGTTTTTTCTGGTCGTACATGATGTTATTTGGGAATTTATATTCAAAATAACCGCTTCCGCACCACAAAAGGCCTGCTTTCATACGGTCTGGGTTTAAAAATGAGTCTGGAATATCAAGGAAACCGATTATCTTGTCAGACGAGCAAAGACCACATGGAGCTGTAACCTGACAATCTGTAAAGATACCAATTGGCATTTCAACTTCAATAAAGTTCTTTTCGTTGCTTTTTTCTTCTGGGAATTGGATCAGAAGTTCTTTAAAAGCTGGTTTACAGAGCTTCTGATTTCCCTTTTTTGCCTTTACTGATTCAGTAACTAAGAGGCCTGCTTCTTCAAGAATAGATATGTGAGTTGCAACTGTAGATTGAGGTAATTTTAAGGATTCTGAAATTTCGTTAATGTTGCAGGTCTTTTTTCTGAGCAATTCAAGCATTTGAATTCTTGGTTCAGATGCAAGAGCCTTAATTTTATTTAAATCCTCAAGAGGATTAATTACTAATGTTGATTCAACGTCTTCCATAAATTACCTCAATTTTTTTATAGCTAATAATATCGTTTATTCTTGATTCTGTCTACTAAATCAATTTTTCTTGATTTTAATAACAGAAACAGAAGAAGCTTTTGTTGTGTAAGTAAAGTTATTTGAGATTCCCGAAAGGCTTTCTTCTACAGGAGCGATTAATTTTGGTTTTTCGTAAGAGTTTTCATCATCTGGATTTCCAGAAATTACAATTACTTCTGCCTTTGTATCAAGTTTTCCTGCATTTTTAAGATTAATTGCCACTGGTAATGGCTTTTCGCTGACATTTACAAGTTTAATGATTACTTCATCATCTGTTTCTCCAGCGTGGGCATATACAGGGTCAAAGTTTAAAACATCTGAGTATTCATGATAAAGTTTACCATCCAGATAACACTTATAGCTTTCGCCGTTTACTTCAATCTTAATGTCATACCATTTGTTGTTTTCAATAGAAATTGCTTCTGTATTTCCAATAACCGAACGGGCAGCGGCAGTTCCTTTTTCAACACAGCATTTTGTATTAGACCAGCCTCCCAGGTTCCACCAGTAGAAACTGCCATCTTTATGGCCAAACATGATTAAGAAACCTTCGTTACCGCCGTTTTTCTTGGCCTTTAATTCCATTGTGTAGTGCTGGCTGCCGTCTCCCTTCATCACAAGTCTACAATTTTCAGATGATGAAGACCCTACAATGCTTCCGTTTTTATACTCCCAGGAACCAGAAAGGGAATCAAAATCGTTAAGATTTGAAACCTTGCTTAAATCGTAAGTTACTTTGCCAGAAACTTTATCAGTTACTTTTAAATCTTTGTATTCTACGGTAGTTGACCATGAACCAAGTCCTACACTTCCTCCTATGTATGCCTTTGCTTCATTAGATGCAGGCTGTTTCAAATTATAAGAAAGAGTTTTGTCTGATTTATTTTTCATAAATAACTGTTGTACATAGTAGTCTGGAGTACCGTAAACCTTTGTATTTGTGAACCAGATCATATCTGGAGACCACTGGTAATTGTTTTCGCGTGCAAAAAGTGGTGCATAAGAGGCAATTTCAACTATATCACCATTTTTTTCGAGGCTTGTCATATAAGCTGCAGCTGTAATTGCGGCATAAAGAGTACTTGGCTTTTTTGTACCTCCCTTCTTATTTTCTACCTGTGAAGCAAATTCTCCTACAAATACTTTTGGCTGTCCTTCTCCACGTGGGTAGAATTTTGAAAGATCGTAGCGGGCTGTATTTGAAAGGAACCAGGCAGGAGGGCAGTAGTAGTGTTCGTCTACCAGGTCTACTATTGTATTTGATTCGCTGGAAGCTTCCCATTTGCGAACCTGTTTCCAGGTGTTGTAGAAGGTATCGTCGCTTGGGAAGGCACCTGCAGACATAATCAGCTTAATGTCAGGATATTTTTCGCGTACTTTATCTGCAATGTATTTATAGCGTTCATAGTAGTGTTCGCGGCCGTTTTCGTTTCCAATTCCAAGGTAGTTGAGCTTGAATGGCTCTGGATGGCCTTGTTCTGCTCGTTTTTTACCCCAGGTTGAGTCAGCTGGTCCTGTAGCCCATTCGATTAAATCAAGGGCATCCTGGGCGAATGGTTCCATTTTATCCATAGGAATGTCATCTTCGTTGTTGTTTTCGCCTGCAAAAGAGATTCCGCAGTTGATGATTGGAATAGGTTCAGCCCCAATGTCTTCGCAGAGACGGAAATATTCATAGAAACCAATACCCATAGACTGCTGGTAATTCCAGAAATTCAGTTCTTCTACGCGTTCTTCAACTGGTCCAATTGTATTTTTCCACTGATAGCGGTCTGAAAGTCTTGAACCTTCTACAAGACAGCCTCCAGGGAAGCGGACAAAGGCAGGATGAAGGTCTTCCAGCATCTGGGCCAGGTCTGCTCTAAGTCCGTTTTCTTCATTTTTGTAAATATCTGCACGGAAAAGAGAAACAAAATCTATATCCAGAGTTCCTTTGCGGCTTCCTGCATAAATTCCAACAATTCCATTTTCTGTAGTTTCTTTTGCAGTAACATTGAAGGAGAACTTCTGCCATTTATTTGAAATGTTTTTTACTGTAATTTTTACAGGGTTGGCACCTTTGTCCTTAGAGCCAACAAGAATAATGGCCTTTTTTACTTTTTTATCTGGACTGCGGAGATAAAGTGATAAAGGATAGGTCTTTCCGCTTTCAAGAGGAATGCCATTGTATCCAGAATTTTCGATACCATCACCCTTATGTTTTACTTCAATCTGGGCGTAAGTTGGATTATTTTTATTTAAAGGATTATCCTTTTTTCCTTTTACTTTTGATTTAACCTTTGCTTTTGCCTTTATATTGGCATTTTTCCAGGCTTCTGTAGCTCCACGGTGAGATTTTTTGAATTCAAAAGAACGGTTTTGTATCAATTCTCCATATAATCCACCATCTGCAGCATAATTTATATCTTCATAGAAGATACCAAAGAGATTTTCGCTTACTTCGGTCTTATTTTTTGAAAAATCTACATCTAATTGGGCTTTGCTTTCCGAGTTTTCTGCATATAAATGGCCACCAAGTCCAAGAAGAGCCGTTGTAATGACTGTTAAAATCAATCTCTTTTGTTTCATTTTATCCCCCTTTATAACAATTTATTTCGTTATAATGCCTTGTTATAATCAGTTTTTTTTAATTTTTAAGCTTCTAAAACAATTTTATGAGCGAAAAAAGCCCATTGTCAAGAAAAATATCAAAAAAGATTGATAATAATCAAAATAATATGTTGACAAGTAAGACATCTGGACTTATGATTTGCCCAATGGAGGAAAAAATGAAAAAAACTTTAGTTTTGGCTGCAGCAATTTCTGCTGTTGCTCTTTTGGCTAGTTGTTCTAAAGGTGGAAAGTCAAATCTTTCTTCTGACTCTAGCGTTGTGGGCTATTTTACTTTTGACGAAGACATCAAAGATGATGAAATTGTAGATCATTCAAAGGCAAAGACAAATGCTACATTAGATGCACTGGATGGTTTCCAGATGACTGAAGGTGTTAGCGGAAAGGCTCTTGTTTTGGATGGAACTCAGTACATCTCACTTGAAGATCACGTTCTTTCTGGAGAAGGTCTTACAATGGCCGCTTGGGTAAAAGTTGGCGCTTGGAAAACCTGGCAGCGTGTATTCGATATTGGTGGTGGAGATGGAACAAAGGACGTATTCCTTGCTGTAGACGGTCGTATGGCTGGTACTTTCTGTGCTTACGAACAGTCTTCTGCTGTAACATGTAATGCTCCTCTTACTCCAATAAAGAAATGGACACACCTTGCTATGACAATTGGAAACGGCAAGATGGCACTTTATGTAAACGGAGCTCTGGCAGAAGAAAAAGATATGTCTGTTTCTATAGCAGATCTTGCTGAAGGTGCTACTGGAATCTTTGTTGGCCGTTCAAACTGGGTAGCTGACCCACTTTTGGAAGGTGCAATTGATGAAGTTGTTGTTGCTAAACGTGCTTTCACAGCTGAAGAAATTGCTGGAATTTATGCAAAGAATGCTCAGTCTGGTGGAGCTGCTGCCGATGTATCAAACGCACAGCCTTTCGTAATCAATTCTAGCTCAAATTGTACAGCTTACTATTCATTTGATGATGAAGATGGAGCAAAAGACATTTCTGGTTCTGGAAACTCTTCAAAAGTTAATTCAACAGAATATACAGAAGGAAAATTCGGAAAAGCAATCGTTTTGAATGGTGCTGAACAGTTCATCGATCTTAATCAGGCTATCTTTACAGGAAACGGCTTTACTTTCTCTGCATGGGTAAAAGTTAATACAATGCCAGACTGGTCTCGTATTTTTGATATGGGTGATGCTGGCGGAAACGACTGGTGGCTTGGTAAAGAAGGAGGATCTGGAAAACTTCGTCTTGATGTAAACAATCCAGCTGGAAATGTTTCTGTAATTGGACCTGTAATTGAAGATGGTGTTTGGACACATGTTGCAGTTACTGTTGGTGATGAAGTTGCATCTATGTATGTAAACGGCAAATTGGTTATGAACAATGGTTCTAAAGCTCTTCCAACAGACCTCTTGAATGGTTTAAAGGGTGCTTATATTGGACGCTCTAACTGGCCAGATCCATACATCAGTGCTGCATTTGATGATGTTTTCTTTGCTAGCCGTCTTTATACAGAAGCTGAAATTGCTTCTTTGTATAAAGGAATTTCTAAATAACTTGGTTTTAGGACTTCTGCACAAGATCTGCTACTTACTTGTGCAGAGGTTTTAGGTTTATCTGTTAAACAGCTCTTTATAGCTACATTTTAAAGAGCTGTTTTTTTTATTGAGGGTTTATTACAAAACCCTCAAAACGACGAAGTCAAGGCTTTAAGCGTGAGCGTGCCTTGACTCGACGTATAATTTTTTTGAGGGGATTTACAATGAATATTACTGATATTACTGATGAGGATGAGAGAAAGCCACTTGTTGAACAGAGAGCAGATCCCTATGTATATTTTCACAAGGACGGATATTATTATTTTACGGCTTCCGTTCCTGAGTATGATCGTATTGAATTGCGTCGTGCATGGTCTGTAAAAGGCCTTGAAAAAGCACAGCCTGTAACAATTTGGAAAAAACATGCCGAAGGTCCAATGTCATGGCACATTTGGGCTCCGGAATTACATTTTATAAATGACAAATGGTATATTTACTTTGCTGCTGGACGTGCAGAAGATCCATGGTGGATTCGCACTTATGTTTTAGAGAATGATTCTCCAGATCCTTTCTGCGGAGAATGGAAAGAAATGGGCCTTTTGGAGTCTGAATGGGATTCTTTTATGCTGGATACCACAGTTTTTGAAAACAAGGGTAAATGGTATGCTGTTTGGGCTCAAAAACGCCAGGAAAGAACCGAAAATTCTGCTTTGTTTATTGCCGAAATGGAATCTCCAACAAAATTAAAACTTCCTCAAACTTTGTTAACTGTACCAGAGTTTGATTGGGAGTGCAGGGGCTTTAAGGTAAATGAAGGTGCCTCAGTTCTTATAAGAAACGGCAAGGTTTTTCTGACTTTCTCTGCAAGTGCTACAGATGCAAGCTACTGTATGGGAATGCTGGTTGCCGATGAAAATGCCGATTTGACCAAGGCCGAATCATGGAAAAAACTTGAAAATCCTGTATTTATAACAGATCCTAAAAAAGGAATCTTTGGTCCGGGGCACAACAGTTTTACAACTTCCCGTGATGGAAAGGAAGATTATTTAATCTATCATGCCCGCCCATATCCAGAGGTAGATTTAGCTTTTGCCCTGTATGATCCAAACAGACATACCTGGGTAAAAAGAATTAAGTATGATGATAAGGGTTATCCTGTTTTTCAATAAATTTTTAGTGGGGTTAGAATGATGAAGAATATTTGTGGATTTATTTTTACGTCTGTTTTACTTCTTTCGGCTTTATCTTTTATTTCTTGTGGAGAAAAAAAATCTTCAAAAAAAGAGGACTCTAAAGGCCCAAAAGATGTAGATCTGGCTGTTTATAAAAAGTATTCACGTCCTAATTCTGGTAATCAGAATGAATGGGAATGTTTGAACTGTCATGATCCTAAACTCTTTCAGGATGATGACGGCACATATTATGTTTATTCAACAGATGCTGCTATTGCAAATAAAGGTGAAAAAGGACTTCAAATTAGAAAGTCTAAGGATTTAGTTCACTGGGAAAGCCTTCCTAAATCAATGATTCAGGGAAACTGGGATAAGGACTGGCTAGACTGGTCTGGTTTTAATGATGTAACTGCATCAAGCTGGGCTCCAACTGTAATTAAACAGAATGGACTTTATTATATGTTCCACGGAATTTGTGTTGGGGCATCAGATGGAAGTCATCATAATGCTTCAATTGCATTTGCCATTTCAACATCGCCAGAAGGTCCATTTTACCCAGCCCATGAAGCGGCCTCTAAAGACCCTGCAATTGCAAAAATACTTACAGGCCTTGGTGTGGAATATAAACAGTCAATGTTTGTCAGATATGCTTTTGTAGACCGTAGTGACGATCCTTTTGAAGAAGAGTCTGTAACCAAATATGCCAGTTTAAACACCGGTGCCTATGACACAATTAGTCGCCAAGAGTTAGATAGTGGTTCCTGGTCTGGTGGATTTGGAGCAATTGACCCTGAATTTGTTTTTGATGTATCAGACGGTTCTTTAATGAAATATAGTATTGCTGGAAATGACTGTTATGCTATTACATACGGTTCATGGAAGGGTGGAATAGCCGTTATGTACGTTGATGCCCTTTCTCTTAAACCTGTTGATCCAAACGGTAAGGAACTTGATGTTCCTGCAGATTCTGTAAATAACGCCTTTGGTCACATTGTAGCAGGAGGAAACGGAGCAGCTTATGAAGGTGCTCAGGTAATCTATAATTCAGATACAGGCTATTACTATGTATTTGTTTCAATGGGAGATTTGCAGTGGGAATACCGCATAGGAATGGGACGTTCCAGAGAACTTGAAGGTCCTTATTCTGATACAAGTGGAAATTCTATGGTGTTAGAAATGGGTAAGGGGGATCTTTATCACTCTTATGGTGGAAAAATACTTCCTGCAGCTGAACTTGAAGGGGAATATTCCTTCCGTAGTCAGGGTGGACAAAGTATTTTGCGAACTGCCGATGGAAAAGTTATGCTTGCTTGTCATTCCAGAACCAATTTTACACCTGAGTATTACTTTTTCCTGCAACTTCATCAGATGTTCTTTAATGATGATGGATGGCCAATTCTAAATCAGAATGAGTATTACAACGATTTTAATGGTGCAGATGAAGGATTAAGGGCTATTTCGGTAGAAGAAATTGCCGGTACTTATGATGTTATTCTTACAGAAAGAAACAGCGAAACAAAGCTTGTAAAATTCTTTGGAGATTCATCAGGTCGTATTGCTCATATTGCCGATGCCATGCCAGCCAGCTCTAAGGAAGTTATTTTTACAGCCGGTAAAAATGGCGGAAGGGTGAAGGGAGCTTACAAGGGTAAATGGACTCTTTCAGATGACGGTTACACAATTGAAATTGACTTAAAAGATGTTGGAGTTTTCAGGGGAGCTGTGTTTAATGCCGTAGACTGGGCCAAAAAAGGTACTTCTGGTTCCAGAAAGACTATCAGTTTTACAGCATTAGATTCAACAAAATCGGGAGAATACCTCTGGGGTAACCGTAAAAATCAATAAAAATTGATAATAATTGCGAAAAATCGCTTTTTATATCAAAAAATAACTATAAATTATCAGAAAATAAGGATATTTATCAAAAAAAGTTGACAGATAAAAGTAATGGACTTACAATAAAATTACTTAAGAATATTTATTCAGATTAGGAGGAATAGATGAAAAAACTAGTTGTATTAGGAGTAGCCGCTGCTGCTATTCTTGCATTAAGTGGATGTTCTAAATCAGATGCTTCAAAAGGGGCTAAAACATCTGGTTCTTCAAGTGGAACAATTTCTTTGATGAACTTTGCTCAACCTGCAGAAAAGGAAATTCTTGATAAGGTAATTAAACGTTATGAAGAAACTCACCCAGGAATGAAGGTTGATGTAATGACTGTAACTCAGGATGAATACGGTCCAAAACTTCAGGCTTTGTTAGCTGCAAATAAACTTCCAGATGTATTCTACATGGGTCCTGAATCAGTTCGTCAGTATGTTGATAATAAAAAGGTTCTTGCCCTTGATGATTATGTTTACAATGCAACTGGTGCAGATGTAACAGATCTTTATGAAGCAGCTCTTAATGACTATCGTTATGATGGAAAAGTTCTTGGCCAGGGTAAACTTTATGCTCTTCCAAAGGATTTTGGACCAGCTGCTCTTGCTTATAATAAAACCCTTTTTGAAAAATATGGTATTCCTCTTCCAAGCCCAACAGAACCATACACCTGGGAAGAATTTATTGATGTTTGTAAACAGTGTACAAAAGATACAGACGGAAATGGAGAAAATGATACATTCGGTACAGGTTTGAATGTAAACTGGTCTCTCCATCAGTTTATCTGGGGTAACGGTGCAGACTATCTTGATAAAACTGGTACAAAGGTTGCTGTAACAGATCCAAAATTTGTTGAAGCACTTCAGTTCTTTGCTGATCAGACAAATGTTTACCAGGTAACTCCAAGTGCTAGCCAGGCTGCTTCTTTGGATACATATCAGAGATGGCTTAAAGGTGAACTTGGATTCTTCCTTGCTGGTAGCTGGGATATTGCAACTTTCAATACAACACTTCCATTCGAATATGACCTTATTCCATGGCCAGTTCATAACAAGGGTGACAAAACTTATACATACCGTGGTGGTGTAGGCTGGACTGTTGCTGCTAACACAAAGAATCCACAGGCTGCAGTTGATCTTGCTCTCTTCCTTTCAGCTGATAAAGAAGCAAATCAGATGTATGTAGACTTGGATCTTCAGCTTCCTAACTTGAAGTCACTTGCTTCAGCATATACTTCAAAAGATTCAATGCCAAAGAACCGTCAGGAATTCATTCACATCATTTCTGAATCAGGAAAACCTTGGCCATACAACCAGACATATAACAGAGTTTGGTATGATGACTTCTTCTTGAGCATTTCAAAAGTTCTTGATGGATCAATGTCTGCTAAGGAATACTGCGAAAAGGTAGCTCCAAAAATGCAGAAAGATCTTGATAAAGCTTTGACAAAAGTAAACAAGAAATAAGTTAACTGCTAATCGGATTGAGACTGCACGGTGTTTTTCGGCCGTAATCTGGAAAGCCTGTGCAGTATTTTTTTACCTAAAGGAAATTATATTTCTATGGAAAAGACTGTTTTGAACAAAAAAAAGAGATGGAATGATGAGGCTAGGGCTGGTCTTGTATTTGCTTTACCTCCTGTAATTGGATTTTTTATGTTTACAGCAATTCCAGTTGTGTTTTCAATTTTTGCGAGCTTTACTGACTGGAATTCAATGACAAATCTTACAGATTTTTCAACTCTTGAATTTATTGGAATAGAAAATTACAAGGAACTTTTTACAGATTCTCAGTTCTGGCGTGCTCTTTGGAATACTTTCTTCTATATGATAGGTATTCCACTTGGAATTCTTTGGGCTCTTGGTCTTGCACTTTCTTTTAATAAGGATTTGCCAGGAATTAAAACATTCCGTGTTATCTACTACATTCCAGTAGTATCTTCAATTGTAGCAGTTTCTCTCTTGTGGAGATGGCTCTACAACGGTGATTATGGTTTATTGAATCAGTTCATAAAATGGGCTTTTGGAGTTCAGGGACCAAACTGGCTTGAAAAAGAACATACAGTTAAACCTGCTATTATGATGATGTGTGTATGGCGTGGTGTTGGTAATACAGCTCTCCTTTATTTGGGAGGTTTGCAGAATGTTCCAAAATCATACTACGAAGCTGCTTATCTTGATGGAGCTGGACGCTGGACTGTTTTCAAAAGTATTACATGGCCTTTAATGAAGCCAATTACATTCTTTATTGTAATTACAGGTATTATTGGTGGTTCTCAGATGATCGTAGAACCTCAGATTATGGCTCCCCTTGGTGGTGAAAACTACAGTGCCGCAACAATCGTATTCTACATTTGGCAGAAGGCCTTTGGTACTGCCGATGCAAAAGGTTTTGCTTGTGCCGCTGCTTGGGTACTTGCTTTAATCATCTTTATTGCAACCGCAATTCAGTTCAAATTTGGACCTGAAAGCGATAACTATCTGGAGTAGGAGGAAAAAAATGGAAAATAATGTAAAAGCTCTTTCTGCAAATACCAGATTAGGTTCAAAGAAAAAAGATGCTGTTTGGGGCTCATTTGGAGTTTATGTATTCCTGATTTTGGGTGCAATCATAATGATTCTGCCTCTTATCTGGATGTTGGAATCTTCGTTGAAAACCAAGGAACAGTTTCTTACAACCCAGCTTTCCTTGGCCTTTCCAAAAAATCCACAATGGATTAACTATTTTAAGAGAATTTGGACAATGGAACCAAGCTTACAGCGTGGTATCCTCAACTCTATAATTATTTCATTTTCTACTATTATAGTAGGAACATTTGTTTCTTCTCTGGCTGCTTTTGCATACTCAAAATTGCACTTCCCAGGAAAGAATAAGCTCTTTTTAGCAGAGCTTGCAACAATGATGATTCCTTTTTCAATCATCATGATTCCACAATTTGTTATTTATGCCAAAATCGGCTGGCTCGATACATGGGCTCCGCTCATTGTACCTGGAATGCTTGGAAACGTATCTATGATCTTCTTCCTGCGCCAATACATGAACGGTATTCCTACCTCCATGATCGAATCTGCCCGAATAGATGGTGCCGGCTTCTTCAGAATCTATTTACAGATTATGATGCCGAACGCAAAACCTGCGGTTGCCGCACAGGCAATTTTATGGTTTATGGGTGCTTGGAATGATTATTTTGCTCCTAGTATTTATCTTAATAATCCTACCAAGCTTACTGTACAGGTAGTAATCAGCCAGCTTAATGCAATGTATGCAATTCAGACAGACTATCCACTTTTATTAGCTGCTTCTGTTGTTGCTTTATTGCCATGTCTGATTATTTTTATGATTTTCCAGAAGCAGATTATTGCTTCTGTTGCCATGACTGGTCTTAAATAGTCAAATAGTTTCTCCTAATAAGGCTGTCTGTAAGTTTTGCAGGCAGCCTTTTTTTTCATAACTTACAAACAAGGAATTTTTATGGCATTAATTAATGTTACAGGTTTTGCTTATACCCACGATCCAACAATTGTAAAAGAAAATGGGCTTTATTATCGTTTCCAAACTGGTCCAGGACTCCCAATTCTGTCATCAAAGGATTTAAAACATTGGGATTTAGCCGGACGTATTTTTAATAAAAATCCAGAATGGACAGGGCAAAAGATTCCTGGAAGTAAGGATTTTTGGGCTCCAGAAGTGGTATTTCGTAACGGACAGTGGCGAGTTTATTATTCGGTTTCTACTTTTGGAAAAAATCTTTCTGCAATTGGTCTGGTAACCTGCGACTCCATCACTCGGGCCTTAAATGAAGATGCTCAGGGAATGGGGAAGGTCTGGCAGGATAAAGGCCCTGTAATATTTTCTTCTGCAAAGGATGATTTTAATGCTATTGATCCGGCGTTTTTTTCTGATGCTCAGGGAAATGACAGGCTTTTGTTCGGTTCTTTCTGGGGAGGTCTGCAAATGATAAATCTTAATAAAGAAGGATTTTTGCAGGAAGGTGCAATTCTTAAACCTGTAGCTTCTAGAATACCATATTCATCTTGCCCTGAAAAATCGGCCGATTTTGGAAATCCATCAATTGAAGCTAATCCTATAGAAGGAGGTTTTATTTTTCCTCATCAGGGTTATTATTATCTTTTTGCTTCTTATGATTTTTGTTGCCGTGGAACTGCCAGTACTTACCACATAGTTGTTGGACGGTCTGAAAATCCAGAAGGACCCTTTTTAGATAAAGATGATGTAGATATGCTCCAGGGTGGAGGAAGTTTGCTTAGAGATGGTTTTTCTTTTGAACGCTGGGCAGGTCCTGGTCACAATAGTGTTTTTAAAGATGATGATGAAAGAACTTACATGGTTTATCATGCCTACGACCGACAGAATGAAGGTAAACCTAATTTAATGATAGAAGAATTATTTTGGCAGGATGGCTGGCCAACTTTATCTTAATAATTTTGACGGACTTGTAAGTTATACTTATAATTAAATTATGTATCAGATTCCTCCATCATTTAAGGATTTTATAGCTCCAGATTGCAACAGGCTTGCTTTTATTCAAAAAATTTTGAATGATTTTGATCTTGATGCACCTGTTTTGCAGATGGAGGGGAAAAATCATATTTATGTAAAATTTCCTCAGAGCCAGTACAATTCTCAGTTTCGTATAAAAACTGTAATTGCCCATTATGACCGAATTGGAATTGGAGCAAATGATAACTCTGCTGCAGTTTTTTCTTTAATGCAGTGGGCGGGCTATCTTAATCAGACATTTGCAAAAGGTGGCTTCCATAATATTCGTTTAATTTTTACAGATGGAGAAGAACTAGGTTCTGGAGGTCTTGCAGAGCAGGGGGCCTTCCCTCTAGCCCAGGTTTTTAGAAAACTTGGACTTACAAATGATGATATTTACGTTTTTGACTGTATGGGGCGGGGGGATGTTCCAGTTTTGACGCAAACACGTTTACCAAAAGGCATTTCTTCAAAATTCGTAAAAGATTTTAATGCTTTAGAAAGTCGTGCTCAGAATTTGATTCGAATAGCAGGTGGCGGAAAATGGTTTTGCCTGCCTTGTAATTATTCAGATAATGCAAGTTTTATTGCAAATGGTATTCCTGCTGTTGCAATCACCATTCTTCCGTCAGAAGATGTTTCTCTTGCCCTTGCCGGCGGACAACCCGAAACTTGGAAAAAATTCCATACCCCTGCTGATAATTTTGAAAGTCTGACTCCACAGGCCTTTGATTTAACTTTTAGAATTCTTAATCAACTTGCTATGCAAAAAACATTAGTTTAGAAGGTTTTAGTACACTTTTGTAAGATTAAATAAGTTTGTTTCTAAGGGTGGCAAGTCTTGACTTTATATTTATCCCATAATAAAATTTAATGATTTTAAAATTGGGTGGGAAAAATGGCAGAAAAATCTTCTAAAGCTACAGCAAAGCCTGCAGCTGCTAAATCATCATCAACAAATTCAAAAACTACAGCAAAAGCACCTGTTAAAACTGCGACTAAATCTACTGTGATTAAAACTATTGCGGCAAAATCAACTGCAAAGACTTCTGCAAAAGCTACTGTTAAGACTGCTATTAAAGCTACGGGAAAAACTGCAACAGCTACTGCTGCAAAATCAACTGTAAAGGCTAGTGCAAAAGTTACAAGTGCAAAGTCTTCTACTGTAAAAACAAGTAGTGCTAAAACTAGTGTTGCAAAAACTAGTGTAGAAAAAGCTAGTGTTTCTGAAAAGATTGCTGCAAAAACTGCTGTAAGTAAAACAATGGCTACTGCCAAGCCTGCTGCTCAAACTGTAAAAACTCCAGCTGCACAAAATGTTGTTTATGACGAAAACTCTATTCAGCATCTGGAAGGTTTGGAACATATCCGTCTTCGCCCAGGTATGTATATTGGTTCTCTTGGAGATGGTTCAAACGAAAATGATGGTATTTATATCCTTTTTAAGGAAGGAATTGATAACTCTGTCGATGAGTTTTCTCAGGGTTATGGTAAAAAAATTGATATTGAAATAAAAGATGGTCGTGTAAAAATTCGTGACTATGGTCGTGGAATTCCTCTTGGAGCTTTGGAAGATTGTGTTGCAAATGTAAATACTGGTGCTAAATATAATAATTCTGTTTTTAAACAGGCAATCGGTATGAATGGTGTTGGTATTAAAGCTACCAATGCTCTTTCATCATACTTCCGTGCCGCATCAATTCGTGACGGTAAAATGGCCGTTGTTGAATATTCAAAAGGAAATAAAGTTTCTTCCAAAATTGGAAATGCAAAACCTGGTGTTCCAAACGGAACTTATTTGGAGTTTGAGCCTGATACTGAACTGTTTGGAAAATATTCTTTTAATATGGAATATATTGAAAAACGTCTCTGGAATTATGCTTATCTCAATCCGGGTCTTACTTTAAAATGTAACGGAAAGGAATATTTTAGCGAAAACGGTATTCAGGATTTGCTGCTCAATGAAATGGGCGGGGTAGATAAGGCTCTTTACAATATTTTTAATTATAAGGGAGAAAATAATCTTCAATTCGTCCTGACCCACGGAGCTTCTCTTGATAAATTTATTTATTCCTTTGTAAACGGACAGTCTACCGATGATGGTGGAACTCATGTTACTGCCTTTTTGGATGGATTTGCAAAAGGTGTAAATGAATATTTTAAGAAAGAGTATGATATAAAAGATATTACCAGTGGATTGTATGTTGCCCTTAAAATTGGCCTTGATAATCCAATGTTTACTTCTCAGACAAAAAATAAACTTGGAAACGTTGAAATTCGTGCACCAATCATTAAGGAAACACAGCTGGCGGTGGATGACTGGCTGCGTCATAATCCTGATATTGCAGGCGTTCTGGAAGAAAAAATTATTAAGAACCAGAAGGCCCGTAACGAAATCAACTCTGTAACTGACAAACAGATTCGTGAAGCAGAAAAATCTGTAATGCTTAAGATAAAGAAACTTAAGGATTGTCGTTATCATTTGCAGGATGGAGAAAAGGGTGCTAATTCGATGATATTTATTACCGAGGGAGATTCGGCTACCGGTTCAATGGTAGGAAGCCGCGATGTTTCTTATCAGGCAATTTTCTCTTTGCGTGGTAAACCAGAAAATATGTATGGCCGTAAAAAGTCAGCTCTTTTTGATAATGAAGAATTGAAAAATCTTACTTTCAGTCTTGGAGTTCAAAAAAATATAGAAGATCTTCGTTATGACAAAATTGTAATTGCAACCGATGCCGATAACGATGGATATCATATCCGAAATCTGGTTTTAACATATCTTCTGCTCTATTTTGAAGAACTGGTTTTGACTGGGCATGTTTATATTCTGGAAACACCTTTGTTCCGTGTTCGTAATAAGACAAAAACTGTTTACTGTTATTCAGAAGAAAGTCGCGATAAAGAAATTGCCAAAATGGGTAAGTCTGCAGAGGTAACCCGCTTTAAGGGATTGGGAGAAATTAATCCTGCTGAATTTGGACAGTTTATTTTCCCAAGAAAAGAAGGGGAATCTGAAGATAAGGGTATGCATTTAACTCCTGTTTCGATACAATCTCTTAAAAATGTACCAGAAGTTTTGAAATTCTATATGGGAAAAAATACTCCGGAACGTAGAGACTTTATAGTTCATAATCTTGCCGCAGAAATTGATGCATAATAACTTGCGAATAATGGTATTAAGATTTGCTAGCTTTATTGACATTTTTGTTAGGTAAGTCTAATATTAATTTAAAAGAGTTAGCTTATTCTAACTTTTATTTTATGGAGCAAGTGAAATGCCTTTGAGTATGGCTTCTATTGGTGAACATTTCTTAATTAAAAAAATCAACGGAAAAGAGGAAGTTCGTCGCTTTCTTGAAAACCTTGGTTTTGTTGCTGGAGCAGAAATATCTCTTATTTCCGAAATTTCTGGAAATGTAATTGTCCAGGTAAAGGATAGCAGGGTTGCAATCAGCAAAGAAATGGCCCAGAAAATCATCATCTAAACATTTATTGAGGGTTTATTACAAAACCCTCAAAACGGCGAAGTCAAGGCTTTAAGCGTGAGCGTGCCTTGACTCGACGTATTCTTCTCACTTTGTTTCTATTTTTTCTCAACTTGGTAATAATGACTTATAAAGTCAGGTGCATTATATAGGAGTATAAAATATGACATTACGAGATGTTAAAACCGGTCAGACAGTTTCTGTTGAGAAACTGAACGGTGAGGGTGCTGTAAAACGTCGCATTATGGACATGGGCATTACAAAGGGTGTGGAAATTTATGTTCGTAAAGTGGCACCTCTTGGAGATCCTGTCGAAGTAACAGTTCGTGGTTACGAGCTTTCAATTAGAAAGGCTGATGCCGAATTAATTCAGGTTAAGTAGGAGGAAGTGATGATTAAGATAGCACTTGCAGGTAACCCTAATGCGGGTAAAACAACTTTGTTCAATGCTCTTACAGGTTCAAATCAGTTCGTAGGAAACTGGCCTGGAGTAACTGTAGAAAAAAAAGAAGGTAAACTTAAAGGTCACAACGGCGATGTCGTAATCATGGACTTGCCTGGTATCTATTCTCTTTCTCCATATACTTTGGAAGAGGTCGTATCACGTGATTATCTTGTAAAAGAGCGTCCAGATGCAATTTTGAATATTGTTGATGGAACTAACCTTGAGCGTAACCTTTATCTTACAACACAGCTTGCAGAACTTGGTATTCCAATGGTTGTTGCTGTAAATATGATGGATATCGTAAAAAAGAATGGTGATAAAGTTCATATTGATGCAATGGCAGAAGAACTTGGATGCCCTGTAGTTGAAATATCTGCTTTGAAAGGAACCGGCTGTATTGAGGCTGCTGAACTTGCAGTTAATAAAGCAAATGAAAAGAAACCAATGATGTATAAGCATCGTTTCCAGGGTTGTGTTGAACATGCCCTTGCTCATATTGAAGAGGCCGTAGTTCATGATCTCCCAGAAGAACAGCACCGCTGGTATTCTGTAAAATTGTTTGAGCGTGATGAAAAGGTAATCAAGGCTCTGCAAATTCCTGCTGAAAAGCTTGCTCACATTGAAGAAGATATTAAATCCTGCGAAAAGGAACTTGATGATGATTCAGAATCAATCATTACTGCAGAACGTTATTCTTATATTGAATCAATCATCAAAAAGTGTGTTACAAAGAAATCTCGTTCAAATCTTAGTACTTCAGATAAAATTGACCGTGTAGTTACAAACCGCTGGCTTGCACTTCCAATTTTTGCTCTTGTTATGTGGCTTGTTTACTACATTTCAATGGTAACAATTGGTACTGCTGCAACAGACTGGGCTAACGATGGTCTTTTTGGTGATGGATATCACCTCTTTGGAATTGGTTCTGCCGCTTATGAAGAGGCTTGTGAAGAATACGGCGATACTGCTGCAATTCTTGAAGCTTATGAAAATGGCGATGTAACTTATGTAACTGTTGATGATGAAACAATGGAAGTTTCTGAACCAATTGAAATTACAGAAGACCTGCTTGCAGAAGCTAATGAAATGGCAGAAAAGTATGGCGAAGAAGGTCCTGATCCTGCTGATTATGGCGTTTGGGTTCCTGGTATTCCTGTCCTTGTAGAAAGTGGACTTGATGCAATTGGCTGTGCAGACTGGCTTAAAGGACTTATTCTTGATGGTATTGTTGGTGGTGTTGGTGCTGTTCTTGGCTTTGTTCCTCAGATGCTTGTATTGTTCATCTTCCTGGCCTTCCTTGAAGCTTGTGGTTATATGGCACGTATTGCCTTTATTTTGGACCGTGTTTTCCGCCGCTTCGGCCTCTCTGGAAAATCATTTATCCCTATGTTAATTGGAACTGGTTGTGGTGTGCCTGGAATTATGGCAAGCCGCACAATCGAAAATGAACGCGACCGCCGAATGACAATCATGACAACCACCTTTATTCCTTGTGGAGCAAAAGTGCCATTCATCGCATTGGTTGCCGGTGCCATTTTTGGCGGTTCTGCCTGGGTTGCAACTTCTGCATACTTTATCGGAATTGCTGCAATCATCACTTCTGGTATTATTCTTAAAAAGACAAAGCCTTTTATGGGCGAAGTTGCTCCTTTCGTAATGGAATTGCCTGCTTACCACTGGCCAACAGTAGGAAACGTTCTTCGTTCTATGTGGGAACGCGGCTGGTCATTCATTAAGAAAGCCGGAACAATTATTCTTCTTTCTACTATTATAATCTGGTTCCTTTCATTCTTTGGATGGACAGACGCTGGATTTGGAATGCTGGAAGAAGACCAGATGGACGCAAGTATTCTTGCAAAGCTTGGTAGTCTTATTGCCTGGATTTTCGCTCCTCTTGGTTGGGGTAACTGGCAGGCTGCTGTTGCTTCTGTAACAGGTCTTGTAGCAAAAGAGAATATCGTTGGAACAATGGGTATTCTTTATGGCGGAGAAGAAACATGGGCTAACCTTGCAGCTGCCTTCACACATCCAGCTGGAATGTCATTCCTTATCTTCAATCTTCTTTGTGCTCCTTGTTTTGCTGCAATTGGTGCCATCAAGCGCGAAATGAACAACAGAAAATGGACCTGGGCAGCAATCGGCTGGCAGTGTGGCTTTGCTTACATTGTTTCATTCGTTGTATACCAGTTCGGAAGCATGTTTAGTGGGAATGGTCATATCGTAGGATTTATCTTTGCGATTGCTGTTCTTGCCTGCTTTATCTGGGCATTGGTAAGAAAACCAAAGGCTGCAAAATAAATCATACTTATCATAGAGGTAATAATATGGGAACTTTAATTGTAGGAATTCTTGTTGTAGCTATAGTTGCTGCTATTATTGCCTTTATGATTAAGGAAAGACGTTCAGGTCGCCATCCAACATGTGGTGGTGACTGTGGTTCCTGCGGTGGTGCCTGCCACTGCGGGGGAAATTGTTCTCATACATCTACATCTGTAGAAACTTCCTATCAATCTGAAGAAAAACCAATCAAAATTGGTAAATAATTATCTTAATTATCACTAAATTAATTAAATATTTATTCAAAAATCACCCTTCCGTATTTGAACAAATGTTTAATAGTATGCTATAATTTTACTTTCTAATTAAATAATAAAATATTCGGGGTGCTTATGGATTTAACCGGACGCAATTTTTTAACATTAAAAGATTTTTCACCTGACGAAATCACTTATATGTTGGATTTAGCCGCTGATTTGAAGGAAAAGAAGAAGAAGGGGATTCCTGTTGATATTCATCGCGGAAAAAATATTGCTTTAATTTTTGAAAAGACATCTACCCGTACTCGTTGTGCCTTTGAAGTTGCTGCACATGATCTTGGAATTTGTACTACATATCTTGCCGAAGGTTCTCAAATTGGAAAAAAAGAGAGTATTAAAGATACTGCCAGAGTTCTTGGCCGCATGTTCGAAGGAATTGAATACCGCGGTTTTGAACAGACAATTGTAGAAGACCTTGCAAAATATTCTGGAGTTGTTGTTTGGAACGGATTAACTAATGAATATCATCCTACACAAATGCTTGCAGATATGCTTACAATCCGTGAACATTTTGGAAAACTTAAGGGTCTTAATCTAGTATATTATGGTGATGCCCGCTATAACATTGGTAATTCACTTTGTATAGTTTGTTCAAAGCTTGGCCTTAATCTTACACTTTGTGCTCCTGAAAAATATTTTCCAAATAAGGATTTGATTGCAGAGTGTCAGGACTGGCTTAAAGCTAGCGGCGGTTCTATTACTTTGGAAAGTGATATTAAAAAGGCTACAAAGGATGCTGATATTCTTTACACCGATGTCTGGGTTAGTATGGGTGAACCTGATGAAGTTTGGGCAGAAAGAATTGCAGATTTGAAAGGCTACCAGGTAAATATGGATGTTCTTAAACTTGCTAAACCAAGTGCAATTTTTATGCATGATCTTCCATCCTTCCATGATTTAAATACAAAAATTGGAAAAGAAATTCATGATAAGTTTGGTCTGGACGCAATGGAAGTTACAGATGAAGTTTTTGAATCAAAACAGTCTGTAGTTTTTGACGAAGCAGAAAACCGAATGCATACAATAAAGGCTGTAATTGCAGCTACTTTGGGAAATAATTTTTAAAGTAGCCGATACAGATAGAAAGAAATCTATTTAGAATATTTGTTGGTATATACAAGTTCGTCAAGGCACGCTACGCTTAAAGCCTTGACAAACTTGTTTAATGGCTTTTTATCAGGAGGTTAAAGCACATTATGAACGCTATTATTACAGTTGTAGGATCTGATAAAGTTGGAATTATTGCAAAGGTTTCACAGTTCCTTTCTGAACATAAAATTAATATTGCCGATATCACTCAGACAATTCTTTCTGGTAATTTCGTAATGATGATGATGGTAGATCTTGAAAAATCTGATATTACAATCGACGAATTACGCACAAAAATGAACAACACCGCCCAGGAAATGGGAGTAGAAATCAATATCATGAGCGAAAAAGTTTTTTCAGCCATGCACAGAGTGTAATTGAAGGGAGTTTTTCGAAGAAAAACTCCAGACAAGCACGAGATGCCTGAAAGAGGTAGAAATATTTCTCATTGTTCGCAACATAGTAGTTTTTTTCAAAATTCGTGATAAAATAATTATATGCATTACGGATCACTTGAATATTACTGTTTAGGAGAAATGATTACCTGCATTTTATCACTGATACTATGCTGCAATATCTTTATCTCTTTTACTTTTTACGATAGACGACACAGGCTGTTTATGTACGGAGGCGTATCTTCTTTTATTGCAACCTTCGTCAATGTATTTGCTGTATATTGCATTTCCTATTATAAAATTTTACCACTTTGGTTAGGAACTACAGTTTCAACTGTATACTTTCTTTTCCTATGCATGATTCCTTATGTTTTATGTACTTATGCCAGCGATATTGCCCATGCCTATAAAGAAAAAACACCAGTTATAAATTCTATAAACGGAATTGTATATACAATTTATGTAATAATCGTTCTTTTAAACATAAAAACCGGTTGGATTTTCCGTTATACCAAAGATATGGGGTATGTAAGAGGACCTCTAAAAAATATCACTTATGTAATGACCCTTTATTATTCCTTGACCACCGTAATTATGATTATACAGAATCGAAGGTCAATTGCCAGAAGGGTGTTCGCCGTATTTGCCATATATCCTTTTATTTGTGTTGGTCTGGTATTTATTCAGTTTATTGAGCCAAAAATTATTATGACAGGAACTGCAGCATTTGCGGCACTCTTCTTTGCCTACATCACCATACAGTCAGATATGATAGATTATGATGTTGTTACAGGTTTGATGACAGAAAATAAACTTAGAAAACAGATTTCATTAAAAAGTTCCTATGGCTATGTTTACATGCTTTCAATCGAAAATATGAATTTGCTGCAGGCCTCTGTGTCTGTTTCCCAAATGAACGAGCTTTTTCTTAATCTTGGAAGACAACTTACAAAATGTTTTGAACGTTCTTCCTTTCGAATTGCCAGTAACCGTTTAGTTGGCATTTGTAAAGATGAAGAAAGTTTAAGGCAAAACGCTAAAACAATGGCAGAATACATCTCATCTTTGAATGTTAGTATGGAAGGAATTCTTCCAGCTTCTTTAGAAGTTTATACTGCCGCAATTCAGTTTTCTAAAGATGAAGTTGTTTATGACAATATTATTGAAATTTTAAACAACATGATTTTTAAGTCCAAGGCAAAAGGTCTTCGTCAGTTACAGATTTGTGATGAAGCTATTCTTGTTGATATGGACCGTAAGCGTTACATCTACAAAATTCTTAAAAATGAATTAAGGTTAGATTCTGAGCAGTTCCAAGTTTGGTTTCAGCCAATTTATTCATTAAAAGAAAAGCGTTTTACGTATATGGAAGCTTTGTCTCGTTTGAATAATACTGATATTGGAGATATTATGCCTTCCGAATTCGTACAGATTGCGGAGTCCAAAGGTCTTATAGAAAAGCTTGGAAATGTTGCCTTTGAAAAAGTCTGTAAGTTTATTTCGGAAAATAAAAATTTAGTTCAGGCAGTTTCTATTAACTTTTCTGTTTATCAGATGATGAATCCAAATCTTTTTCAAAATGTTTTAGGAACAATTGGACGCTTTGGATTACAGCCTTCCAATATCATTATGGAAATTACAGAAAGTATTTTTATTGATAATTTTGATCTTGTTAGAAAGAATATGATTCAGCTGGCTGAAGCAGGTATTAAGTTCTATCTTGATGATTTTGGAACTGGTTATTCAAACCTTGCAAATGTAATTGGTTTGGAGTTTTCAACTATTAAAATTGACCGTTCCCTTGTTTTAAAGATGGAAGAAAGTACAAAGGCTGAAAATTTAATTTCAAATCTTATTGGAACTTTTAAAGATGCAGATTTGTCGATTCTTGTAGAAGGAGTAGAAACTAATAATCAAAATGAACTTGTTATAAAAGCAGGTGCCGATTATATTCAGGGATTCCTTTATAGCCGACCTCTTCCTCCTGATGAATGTATAGAATTACTCAAACATCAGAAAGAGAAAGCAAATATCATCTTAGAAGAAGATTAATCAAAACTAAAAAGTAATTATTTCCTCGTATACCTGAATTGCAAACTGATCCGTCATACCTGAAATGTATTCAATTATACATTTTGTGTAAGATTCTTCATCATGTAAGTCAAAAACAGGTATTGTGTTGTATTTCATGATAGCCTTTTTGTCTATAAAACTATGTTTTTCCCAAATGTAAGGCTGATACTTGGTATATTTTACTAACCAATCTTCGAATGTTGAGCAAAGTTTTGGATAGTATTTTAATACCTGGGCAACTCGACCTGTTTCTGCATACATTTTAGTACGCTTTAGTGTTCTGAAAATTGTTGAAATTACATTTTCAGCATAAATTGAAAATTCTTTTAATCTCCAGTGATTATATATGCAGGCAAAGTTAAACTTTTTAAGTTCAATTATAAATCTAAAATATTCATTAGAAAAACATAGACCTTTTTCTGGCGAAGATTGCTGACACAGGTCTACTATCATATCATTTATAAGGGTAGTGGTGTTTACTGCTTTACCGCTTCTTAGAGCATGAGCACCTTTTTTTTCAAAGCCTAATGTTGAACCAACAATTTCTCTCAGCTGACGGTAAGAGGCCATGTCAAGAATGTGATAGGCCCTGGCGTCTTCCAAATCTCGTCCCAGATAGGCAATTTTATCTGCAACTTTTACTACGGCACCTTCCCATGTAAAAGGTTGAATAAGGCCTGGTCGTTTGATTGAATAAAGGTCTATGGCTTCATCTCTTGGTTTAATAGCCTGCTGGTCAATTTCTCCGCAATGGCAAATTAAACCGTCTCTTACCGCATAAGTAAGATTAAGTGGTTGTTCAATTCCATTTGGGTCAGGAAGGGTTTCTATATAATCTGCAAAAAATACTGAATTTCGTTCATGCCAGAATTTTTTAGGAGCGTTCGTTCCTTCTTTTTGTTCCAGTAAACGATTAAGACAATCTTCTCCATGGTGTCCAAAAGGGGCGTGTCCAATATCATGTCCCATTCCAATAGCATTTGCCAGCTGCTCATTTAAGCCTAAATACTTAGAAATAGTAGTTGCAACTGAAGCTACGTGCATAACATGTTCCATTCTGGTACAAATATGGTCATTGTGAGGAGTGTAAAAAACTTGAGTTTTGTGTTTTAAGCGGCGGAAGGCCTGGGAGTGGAGGAGCCTGGTATAGTCTCTTTCAAAATCACTTCTAAAATCGTTGTTGCGTCCGTAAATTTGAACTTCTCTTTTGATTGCATCCTTCCATTTTGGATTATTTTCATCCATTCTAACTTTTGAAAAAGAATCTTTCATTTATGTGTCGCTCCATCATCATCATTTTTTATTGTTTTTTTTCTAGTTCTATAAAGGCGGCAGTCTGACCACTAACAGTAATCATATTTCCACCCTGACTAACTTTGCCACCATATTGGTAGATTGTTTGTCCTAATCTTAATTTGCTGGTAAAACTTACTTTTTCTTTTGAAGGATTAATTATTACCATTATAAGATCTTTATCGCTGCCTCTAAGATATGCTAAAGGATATCTTTTTTTTCCAACAAAGGCAAAGTGGATTGGAGATGTGTTTTGCAGAGCTGGCGTAGATCTTCTAATTCCAATGATTTTCTTTATTTCGTTGTAGAGGGAGTCTGCATTTTCAATTTGCTGGGCTGCGTTTGGTCTGTCTGGGTCTGGATCAATTGGTATATAAAGGTTTTCGCTTTCTGCTGTAGAAAATCCTGCATTTTTTGTTGCATTCCATTGCATAGGTGAACGAGACCCCGTACGGCCATAACCACCTTCAACCGAAGTAAGGCCTTCTACATAACGCATTCCAATTTCATCTCCATAGTAAATAAATGGAGCTCCAGGCATGGAAAGTAAAAAGGCAAATGCAATTTTCATTTCTTCCGGATTTAAGCTTCTGGCCAGGCGGTCCATGTCGTGGTTACCAGAAGGAATGCAGATTAAGCCTTTCCCATTTGTTCTTTTATAGTTATCCAAATAACGGTTTATAAAGGCAGAAACATCTCCTTTTCCTCTGGAAGAAAAATATGGTTCAGGGCAACGGAAGAGGTCGTTGTAGTGGGAAGGTCCAAAATGGAGCAGGAAGTCCATGTGAAAGCCTCCTGCTAAAGATTTGTCTGGTTCTCCCCATTCCGATACCATTTTTGCATCGGGGTATTCTTTATCTAAAAAGGCTCGAACATTTTGCCAAAGGGCAATTGTTGCTTTTCCATCATCATCATGCTTTACGAGAGAACCTGCCATATCAACTCTAAAGCCGTCGCAACCCATATCTAACCAGAAACGCATAATGTTTTTAAGTTCTTCCAGTGTGGCCTGTGGACCTGGGTCAGTAGGTTTTTGCTGCCAGGGTCGGTCAATTTTTGCAAAACCGTAGTTTAGTGCTGGCTGGTGGGAAAAAAAGTTTACGGCACAAACTCCATCACGATTAGAAATTCCTTTTATAGAGCTCATTCCTTGTGGTTCTTCCCAAACGGAATTTGTCCATACATAACGGTCTGTATATTCATTTTTTTCGGCCTGCATAGATTTTTGGAACCAAGAATGTTGGATTGAAGTGTGGCCTGGTACTAAATCTAGCAGAACATGGATTCCTCTTGTGTGGGCCTGTTCAAATAGTCTTTTTAAGTCGGAATTACTTCCGTAACGAGGGGCTGTTTTGTAGTAATCCGAAATGTCATAGCCGGCATCTCCAAATGGCGATTGAAAACAAGGATTAATCCAGATGGCATTGCATCCAAGGTTTCGAATATAATCCAATTTGCTTATAATTCCATCGAAATCGCCTATTCCATCTCCGTTTGAGTCGCAAAAAGATTGAGGATAAATTTCGTAAAAAATTGCCTGATCTAGCCAAGACATAAGATTCTCCAGATTTTACCCGTTCCGAGTAACTTTTTTTATTTTTATAATAAATTATAGCATGTTATAATTAAAATGTATGAGTGGCTTAAAGAGATTCTTCAAAAAATTTTACCAGGAAAGTTTCGATATTCAACACAGACTTTTAAACATCATCCTTCTTTCAGGAATGCTTGGAATTGTTTTGTCGTTTATAAGTTCAATTTTTCTTGGTTTTGATCCATTCTCCTATCTTTTAATAGGTATTTGTTTTGTCTTTTTTGTATTCACTTTATGGGTCGCAAATGGATTAAAAAAGCCTCAAATAGCCGTAATTATTTTGTCTATTATTACTAACAATATAATTTTACCCTTACTTTATCTTTACTCAGGTGGTATGAAAAGTGGAATGCCAATCTGGTGTCTTATGGGCTTAATCTTTTCGGTTATGCTTTTGAAGGGTAAAAAGGCTTATATTATTTTGTCTATAAATCTTCTTGGTTTTTTAACGGCTGTATTTGTTTCATATAAATTTCCTCAGTTCCTTATCACTATTGATTCTATTAAATTTGTTTATATAGACATGGTTATAGCAATTGTTGTAGTTGCTTTTATTTTTACTTTGATTTTTAAGTATCAGGCCTATGTTTATGAAAAGCAAAAAAAGGAAATTTTGAATGCCTATAAGGAAGCTGAAAAAGCTACGAATGCTAAGTCAGAGTTTCTTTCAAATATTTCCCATGATATTAGAACTCCCATTAATGCTGTAGTCGGATATACCGAAATTGCTAAAAGAAATATAAATGATACAGAAAAACTTAAGGATGCATTTAATAAGATTTCAATTGCTTCAAATCATCTTTTAAATTTAATAGATGAAGTTCTTGATATGAGTAAAATTGAAAGTGGTAAGGCTTATAAAATAGAAGAAGAAGTTTGCCAGCTTTCTGATTTAGTTGATGAAGTTACAAGGCTCATGCAAAAAGAGATTTCGGATAAAAATCTGAAAGTTCATACTAATTTTTCGCTTATGGATGATGGTGTCGTTTCTTGTGATAGGCTTCATTTAAGTCAGATTTTACTGAATCTTTTAAGTAATGCAATAAAGTATTCTTATCCTGAAAAAAATATTTTTATTGATGTTGTTCAGTTTACTTCCGACGATGAATCTAATTCTATTTATGAATTTCACGTTAAGGATGAAGGATGTGGAATTAATCAGGATTATCTTGATAAACTCTTTATTCCTTTTGAAAGGGAAAAAACAGCTTTAAATAATGCTGTTGCAGGTACGGGGCTTGGTCTTGCAATCACAAAATCTTTAGTTGAAATGCTGCATGGTACAATTGAAGTTTCTTCTGAACTGGGAAAAGGTTCTGAATTTGTTGTTACTTTACCTTTGGCGGTTCCAGATTTAACAGAACTGGAAGAAGATGAAGATACTATGGTTTATGATTTCCATGGTAAAAGAATTTTGATTGTTGATGATGATGATATGAGTCGTGAAATAACCTGCGATGCTCTTAAAGAAGTTGGTGCAGATGTAGAAGAGGCTAGGGATGGCAGTTTTGCAATCGAAAAAATAAGTATTTCTACACCAGGCTTTTATGACCTTGTTATTATGGATGTTCACATGCCTGTAATAGATGGCTGCGAAACTACAAAAATAATAAGAGGTTTGAAAACTAAAGAACTTGCAGAAATTCCAATTATTGCTATGACCGCAAACGCTTTTCCAGAAGATAAAAAGAGGGCATTTAATTCAGGAGTAAATGCTTATCTTATAAAACCAGTAAGAATTAATAACTTGGTAAAAGTGTTAAAATTGATCCTTCATGAAAAAAGATAACTTTTTAAATTAGTCCAAAGTTTGGAGTTCAAGAGCAATTTCTTCCATTTCTCTATCAGTCATAGCTATTGTTTCTGCAACTCTAAAAAGTTCTCGTCTAATACTGTCAGGAACATCGGCTTCGTTTTTATAGTGAATCTGGTGTTCAAGGCTTGCCCAGAAGTCCATTGCAATAGTTCTTAATTGAATTTCAACTCTTACATTGTGTTCTGTCTTTGAAAGATAAACAGGAATTTCTATTACAAGGTGAAGACTTCTGTATCCACTGTCTTTAGGATTTTGGATATAGTCAGTTTCTTTTATTAATTTTATGTCCGGCTGTTTTAAAAGCATGTCTCTAACATTGTAAATATCAGAAATGTATGGACATATAACCCTTACACCTGCAATATCATTTAGATTATTAATCATAGATTCAAAGGTAACGGGTTGTTTTCGTTTTTCAAGCTTTTTGGCAATGCTATCAGGCGATTTAATTCTGCTTTTTATTGTTTCTATAGGATTTCTGCTTCTATTAACAGTCTTTTCTTTGTTTAAAATATCAAGTTTTGTTTCAATTTGTTTAATGGCACTTTCATAAAGCATCATTATTTTTTGATATTGGAATGCGACCTTGTAAAAATCATTTTGTTTGGCAGGATTAGAAGCTGCTGGTACAGGAAGTTCTGAATTATCAATAACTTCATCTAAATCATCTTCGATGCTCATACTCATATAATATAATTTAATAAAAAAAAGTTACAAAGTCCAAGAAAAATTGTTAGAAAGTAGTTCTGTATCCTAAATCAATTGAAAATGCATTTGCAATTGAGGTTCGGGTAACTTCCATTGCCTTAAAAGAAAGCTTTAAGTGGATTTGGCCCGAAAGAAAGTTTGTAGAAATATAAGGGGCCAAAGTAACGTCATAACCATTTTCTAAAAGGCCTGCAATATTAGAAATATCAAAAATATTTTTATCTATAAGAGAAAATGATAAGTGACCTCCAATTGTAAATACTTGACTACCAATCATAGCTGCATCTGTATAAAAGTTAGTATCAATTCCCATTGTATTATCTACGTATAAAAGTTCAGCAACAGTTTTTTCTGGAAGACTGTAAATGCTAAAATTAATATGAAAGTTATTTCCATAGAATCTTGGTTCAAATAAGAGATAAAGATCATCTGAATCTACAATAAAGGCATTATTTTTAGCTGTGAACGAGGCATTGTAAAGACCTGCTTGTATAAAAAGTGAGTTAGTGTAATTGTTTCCCAAAAGAATTGTTGTGCCTGCATGCCAATAAAGAGTGTCGATTGCAAAAATTACATCTTCGCCTCTGTATTTGTTTACTAAAGGAGCTCCAATTCCTCCTGCAAAATCCATAGTAAAGTAAGGGAATACACAGGCAGCTCTTAAATCCATATTAAATACAAAATATTTTAAATTTTCATGATTTATATACATGTAGCCGCCGAATGCGAATGGTAAAGAATGCAATTTTAAAATGTCAGAGAAACCTAATCCAAAATGAGGATAAAGAATAGAACCTTGTAAACCAAGGTATGAATCTGTTAGTTTTGAAGCAATGCTTTCTATATCAAAATATCTTTGTAGAAAAACATCTGAACCAATAGGGTCGTAGGTACCCATAAAAACACTGAAGTAATTTGATAAATCCTGAAAATTGCCTCGGAAGATGCAGGAAAGTTCATCTATTTGAAAAAGAGATTCAGTTTTATGGAATAAAGATTCACTTACAAGATCACCAGTATCTATAGAAAATTCAAGATGACTCCAGATGTTTGGTGTAAAGTTGAATTGGCCTGCAAAGAAAGCCTGTAGTTTTAAGTCTGGGTCGTAGGTGCTACTTTCTGGATTGGAGCTAAAATTAACTTTTCCTCCAGCATATCCACTGAAAAAAGTTGTTGCTGCAAGACTGTTAGCAAAAAGAAAACCGGCTATTAATATAGAAACTAAACTCTTTTTTTTAGACATAAATAACTCCTGTGCTAAAATCTAACATGTAAAAAGCACCATTTAGAATATCGGCATAATAATGAATATTCATTAATGATATTTTTGATAGTCATTTTTCTTTTTTTTTGTTTATTCTCTTGAAATATGCGTTTTTCGGTATATAATACATCTATATGAGTGATTATCTTGACCCAAATAATGAAGAACTATTAAAAGACTTCTTTGCAGAAGCAGAACAGCAGGTAGAACAGCTGGAAAGCAATATTCTCGTTATAGAAAATGATCCAACAAATCATGAAGCTATCGACGAAATCTTCCGTGCTGCCCATACTCTTAAGGGTGGATCTGCAACTGTTGAAATGATGGAGCTTTCTCACTTTACTCACACCGTTGAAGATGTGTTGGATGAAATTCGCTCTGACAGATTAAAGGTTGATGAAGATGTTGTTGACCTCTTGTTAAATTCTATAGATGTAATTAAAGCAATGCTTGAGGCCAGACAGAACGGTAGTGTTTATGAAGAAAATATTGATGATATTGTAAATAAGCTTCATAACTATATTCCTAATAAGGAAGATAAGAAAAAGAAACCTGCAGCTGCTCCAGCTCCAAAGCCAGCTCCGGTACAAGCCGCACCAGTTGCTGCACCTGTTCAGTCAGCTCCTGCTTCTTCTGGAGGTATTGTACTTCCTGAACTTACAGAAGCAGATTTCAGCGAACTTAAACAGACTTGCGAAGGCAATCAGAAACTTTGGTGTGTTGCTGTAAAATTTGATGAAAATAATCCTATGAATACTGTTGGTGGTATTCAGGTTTTTGCTGCCTTAAAATCTGTTGGAAATGTTTTAAAAACTGTTCCAGATTTTGATGCACTTTATGAAGATCAATTTTTTGAAACTGTATTCTATTATTTGGCTTCAGATGCAGAAGGTTCTCAAATTGAAGATGTTGCATTCTTAAGCGATGTAACTCTTATTACAGATGCTCATGAATTGAAAGACTATACAAGTGGAACTAGTGCAGATTCTTCTGTTGCTGCTGCTAAACCAAGTGCCGCTGCTCCTGTTCAGCCTCAGGCAGCTGCTAGTACTAGTTCAACAATGAATTCTTCACAGGAAGCTTTACTTGCTGATATTCTAAATGACAATGTTCTTAAGCCAGAGTCTAAGCCTGCAGCTAGTTCAAGTGAACCTGTAGCTCCTGTTAAAACAGAGGAGAAGAAAGAAGAAAAGAAGGTTGAACCAAAGAAAGAAGTTCAGAATCATTCACAACAAGGTTCTATTTTGCGTGTTGATTCACGCCGAATCGATAATCTTATGAACCTTGTATCTGAAGCTGTAATTAATAAGGCTTCGTTCAACCAGCTTTCAATGCAGACTGCAGCAGAACTTACAAAGTTCCAGTCACTTGAAACTGAGTTTAAAGAGAAATTACATAACTTATTTGATAAACTTCCAGAATTTATTGAGCAGGCTAAAGGTGGAGTTCCTACAGCCGAAATCAGAAAATCTATTGTTTCTGAATATGGCGATTTAGCTGCAATATTTGATTCATATGAATCTGAAACAAAAAATATTTCTGGAAAATTCCGTTCTTATACACAGAACTTGGGTACAATTGCCAGTGACCTTCAGGAAGGTGTAATGAAAATCCGAATGGTTCCTATCAATCAGATTTTCAGCCGTTTCCCTCGTGTTGTTCGCGATTTACAGCGTGATCTTAACAAGAAAATTGATTTGGTAATTGAAGGTGAGGATACAGAACTTGATAAATCAGTAGTTGAAGACCTTCTTGATCCAATCATGCACTGTGTAAGAAACTCTGTTGACCATGGTATTGAACTTCCTTCTGTTCGTGTAGCTGCTGGAAAACCTGAAACTGGTACCGTTTTATTAAAGGCATCTAACGAAGGTAACATGATTGTTATCGAAATTAAGGATGATGGTGCTGGTATTGATGTAGAAAAGGTTAAGAAGAAGGCTGTTGAAAAGGGATTAATCCATCCAGATAAGGTTATTTCAGATCAGGAGGCATACCAGCTTATTATGCAACCTGGATTCTCAACTGCTGATAAGATTTCAAACATCTCTGGTAGAGGTGTAGGTCTTGATGTTGTAAAAACAATGATTGCTAATTTGAAGGGTACAATTTCTGTACAATCTGTACATGGAAAAGGAACTTCTTTTGTAATCAAGATTCCATTAACTCTTGCAATTATTCAGGGCTTACTCGTTCGTGTTGGAAGAGAAGTATACTCAATTCCAATTGCAAACGTAATTGAAAGTCAGTGTATTAATGCTAGCGAAATTAATCATATTGATAATTATGAAATTATGAATGTTCGTAATGAAGTTATCAGTATTTTAAGATTGTCTAGATTGTTTGGTATTAGAGAGACAGAACAAAGCGATCAGTGTTATATTGTAATTGTTGGATCTCAAGAAAAGAAGATTGGTGTAATGGTTGATGCTTTGATTGGTGAAGAAGATGTTGTAATTAAACCTCTTAAAGATCAGTTTACAAATTCACCAGGTATTGCTGGAGCTTCTATTCTTGGTGATGGTTCTGTTTCGTTAATTATAGATGTAAGTCAACTTCTTGATTTAGGCGTTAAACAGGAATTACTTTCGCAACAACAGGAACAGTTCGTCCAGTAGAGTGAACTAAGGTAAGGTGTTTTTATGGAAGCTGTAAAAGAAGCTGTAACAACAGAGACAATAAAAATTGAAAACGAAAACCAGGAAAATGCAAGGGTAATCGATTTTAAGATGGTAACCTTTTCTTTGTCAGGAAAGGATTACGCAATTGATATCATGCATGTAAAGGAAATTGCTAAAGCAGGTCGCTTTACTTATGTTCCAAATACATTGCCATTTGTTCTTGGTGTATACAATCTTCGTGGTGAAATTATTCCAATCCTCGATTTAAGATTGTTTTTCAATATAGAAGTTCCTCCTCGTGAAGAAAACAAGCTCGAAAATATGCTCATTCTTAATGTTGATGATCAGATTTTTGGTCTTGTTGTAGATAAAATTGATAAGGTTGTTGGTGTTCAGAAAAGTACTATCCAGCCTCCTCATCCATTGTTCGGCGATATCAACATTAAATACATTGATGGTGTCGTAGAAAGTAATAATCGATTATATGTTTTACTTGATGTAACTAGAATTTTTTCTTCAAAAGAAACTTATGAAGCTGGTGAGAAAAACGTACAGGCTGTTAGACCTCAGCCAGTTTCAGCAAATACTTTTGCAAATCCTGCAATTAAAGCTTCAAATGTGCAGATGGAAAAATCTCCTAGTGATATAGCAAGGGGACTTACAAAAGAAGCTGCTCCTGCACCTGCAGAAAATATCGACTTAAAGTTTATTTCTGAAAGTTTAAAGAACTATGTAGGATTTAACGTTTCTTCTGTAAATGAGTCTTGGATAAAACATAGATATAATGAATGGGCTAAATTAAAGAATGATAAAAATGTTCAACTTCAAAGAAAAGAAGATGCTGAAGAATTTCTTAAACCATTCTGGTCTCCTAGTTCTAATAACTGGTGGACAAAAGAATATGCAGAAAGTATAGAAAAACTACTTCCAGAAAACAGTGCAAAGCAAATCGTTGTATGGAATCCTGGTTGTGGTAAAGGTATTGAAACATATTCATTGGCTTGTGTATTAAAGAAAAAATATCCAGATGCAAAGGTAAGAGTATATGCTCAGGACATTGATTTATTAAGCGTATCAAATGCTGCTTTAATTACTGTTCCTGCAAATATTTCTTCAGATTGGTATAGTCCTTATTTGACAAAAAAAGCAAATGGAGATTATACTTTTAATCAGGAAATAAAAGATAGCATTATGTTTGAATATCACGATTGTAAGAATACTAATGCCCTTCCAATGGTAGATGTAATTTTTGCAAGAGATGTTCTTTCATTGCTCGATCCAAAAGCACAGGATGCTGTTGTATCGGATTTCCTTGAAAAAATGAAGGGTAATGCTGTTGCAATAATTGGAGAAAATGAATTAATGCCATCTTCTTTCAATTTTTCAGAAAAAACAGTAGGTACAATTGTAGCTTATAGTAAAGATTAATTTTGTATAAAAATAAAACTAAAAATAGGAGAATGAAATGCGAGTAGAGTATATTAATCCGTTTGTTGAAACTTCTTTCCGTGTACTTCAGGAGGTTCTTGGAGGAGCAGAAGTAAAACGTGGAGATTTGTATCTTAAATCAACTGCAATGCCTGTAATGGGAGTTGCTGCATTAGTTGGACTTGCAGGTGATGTTGAAGGTCGTGTTCTTTTTGATATGACTATGGAAACAGCATTGAATATTGCTTCGGCAATGAACGGTGAAACTTTACCTGAATTTGATGATTTGGCAAAAGCTACAATCAGTGAATTAGCAAACCTTATTACTGCTCAGGCAGTAACAAAGTTGCACGAATTAGGATTTAGGTTTGACTTGACTCCACCTGCACTTTTCGTTGGTCAGAAAATGGAAATTGCTGCATTGGGGGGTACTACAGATAGTGTTGAAGCACTCATCGTTCCTTTGCTTTCTGATTGTGGTAAAATTGAAGTAAACGTTTCTATCAGAGAACGAGCTTAAATATTCTAAAGGAGAAATATAATGAAAACAACACAAGATTATCCAACAATCAATGAACGTCCACCTGAGGGTAGAAAAGATGATGGAACATCCTTCAGAGTATTAGTCGTTGATGATTCAATGTTCGTTGCAAAACAGCTTGGACAGATTCTTACAAGTGAAGGTTACGAAGTAGTTGCAACTGCAGCTGATGGTAAAGAAGGCGTTGATAAATACAAGGAATTGTGTCCAAACGTTGACTTGGTAACTATGGATATTACTATGCCTAAGATGGATGGTATTACAGCACTTGAACAGATTATGGCTTTTGATAAAAATGCAAGAGTTGTAATGGTTTCTGCTCTTGGTAAGGAAGAATTAGTTAAGAAATCTTTAATGACTGGTGCTAAGAGTTATATCATTAAACCTCTTGACCGTAAAAAGGTTCTTGAACGCATTGCAAAAGTTTTACAATAGTTTTTAATAACTAATAAAATTTTGCTGAATTAGAAGAATTTTTCTAGTAAAAGGGTCTGTTTTTAATAAGGTATTCTTAAATAGTAATATGGAATACTAAAAAGAAAGCTAGACCCTTTTTTTATTTAACAAAAATTATTTAAAAGTGATAAATTCGTAGCAATCTTTTTCTTTTACAATTATAAATGGACATGCTTTATCTTTTCTTATTCCATTACGTAATTTTGATATAAGAACTCGTAAGGAATCTTGAGTCATTTGTTTACCATCTCTGCTATATTCTTTTAAAATATCTCCTATGCTTATGAGACAGTTTTTATTTTTCTGAAATATTTCTAGCAGGTAGTATAGACTGTTAGAAAGTTTTGAACGCTTTTTAAAAGCAAGTATTCCATCGCTAATATTATCCTTAATGGTATCCATTGTAATTTGCTGTTTTAATAGTCTGTCTGGAAGTTTTTTAGGAATTTGCATTAAAGAGATATATGGACGCATTTCCTCAGATTCAACAAAATCTTGTATAGATTTAAATATTTTATCAAAAAAATCTAAATCTTTTCTTTCATCTTTACACTGAAGAAGTTGTACTTGGGATCTCCAATGCCTGATTCTATTTGAGCGAACTAGACAAGGATCATTATAAAAAATAGTTGGAAGATAAACGTTGTAATCATTAAGATTTTTTATAATATTGAATGTATCATGGTTGTAGGAAAGGTAATCTAAAACAAGCAGATCGGGTTTCTTTATTTCATTGGAGATTCTAAGGAAAACATCTTCAATCTTATTTATAACAAGACAATCATGATCTTCTGCTCTTAAATGATCTGCTATTATTTCTGCAATGCCTTTTTGCGGCGAAAAAAGATATACTCTCATACTTTTAGTATATACTTGATTTAAAAAATAGAAAAAAAAACTTTTGTGTGCTATAAATAAATTAAGACCATTAAATGTTTTTTTATTGTTTGGAGATTAAAATGAATATTTCAAGAAAATCTGGGGTTTTACTTCATCCTACTTCTTTGCCAGGAACTTATGGTATTGGAACTATTGGTAAAGCTGCATACCAATTTGTGGATTGGTTAAAGGATGCCGGTCAATCATTATGGCAGATTTTACCTCTTGGCCCTACAGGTTATGGAGATTCTCCATATGCATCTTTTTCGACCTTTGCAGGAAATCCGCTTTTGATAGATCTGGATTTGCTGGTAGAAAAAGGTTGGTGTGATAAAAAAACAATTGCTCCGGCTGAATATATAAAAAAGACTGGTAATGTTGATTTTGGAGCTGTTGTTTGGTGGAAAACTCCTATTTTAAAAAAAGCGGCATTATATTTCTTGGAAAATGCGAATAAAGAAGATAAAAAGTCTTATAAAGATTTTTGCAAGGAAAAGTCTTCGTGGCTGGATATGTTTGCAATTTTTATGAGTATAAAGAACTTTTATGATGCAAAGGCCGAACAGGAAAAGCCTGCAAATTCAATTTGGTATTGCTATTGGCCAAAAGGGCTTGCTGGTTGTCAAAAAGAAGAGCTTGAAGAATGGAAAAAAGAACATAATGAAGAAATTGAAGTTTACAAGGTAATTCAATTCTTTTTTGAAAGTCAGTGGCAGGCTTTAAAAAAATATGCAAATGATGCAGGGATAAAGATTATTGGGGATATTCCAATTTTTGTAGCCCCTGATAGTGCAGATGTGTGGTCTAATCAAAAGTTTTTTCAGCTCGATAAAGACGGTCATCCATCTTGTGTTGCAGGTGTTCCTCCTGATTATTTTAGTGCAGATGGTCAGCTTTGGGGAAATCCTTTGTATGATTGGGATTCTCTTAAAGAAAGCGGTTATTCCTGGTGGATTGCTAGAATTAAGCGAATTTTTGAATTAACTGATATTTTAAGAATTGACCATTTTAGGGGTTTTGAAGCTTATTGGGCTGTTCCTGCAGGTGAAAAAACTGCTATGAACGGAAAGTGGGTAAAAGGACCTGGTATAGATTTGTTTAAGGCTATTAAGAAAAAGCTGGGAGACCTTCCAATTATTGCAGAGGATTTAGGTGTAATTACAGATGAGGTAAAAGAACTAAGAGATAAGGCTGGTTTACCTGGCATGAAAGTTCTTGAGTTTGCTTACAGTGTTGATGAAGTAAAACAAAATGGTATGGTTAATTACTTTATGCCTCATATGTATGATACAAATAATTGTGTTGTATATACCGGTACTCATGATAATGATACCTTACAGGGATGGTTGGAAAATTGTGGCGATGAACAGATTGCTATGATTGCATCATACTTTGAAGGAAAAAAAATTGAGCCAGTTAAGGCTAAGGCTTTGGTAAAGTCTGGCCAACTTCGTAAAGATTTTATTAAATCGGCTTTATCTTCGATTGCAGTTTTTGCTGTAATTCCTATGCAGGATATAATTGGCCTCGGTAATGAAGCTAGAATGAATACTCCTTCTACAACAGGTGCCAACTGGGCATGGAGAATGCAAACTGGTCAGTTAAAAACAAAAGCTGCAGAAGAACTAAAATTCCTTGCAGCTTTATATGGTCGAAATCTTTAAAAAAGATTAGGAGTGTAGGGGTTGTTTTAAACAGCCCTGTTAGTCCATTCTATTGCCATCTGTCTTAATTCTGCAGAAGATGCACAGTGTAATTTTGCTTTAATATTTTCTTTATGGGTATCAATTGTTTTGATGCTCAGGTTTAATTTAGAAGCAATTTCTACAGTTCCCAAGCCTTTTCCTATTAAAGTGAAAATTTGCAACTGACGGTCAGACAAAGTGGTAATTGTGTCAAATTTGTTTCCAGTTTCTGAAGAACCACGTGATAATTCTTTGATACGTTTCTTTTCTTCATCACTAAGGTAAATTTCACCACTTGTTACAGTTTTAATCGCATTTATAACCTGGGTTTCAGCTTCAGCCTTCATGATGTAACCTTTTGCACCGGCCTTCAGGGCTCTTTCTGCATAAAAACGTTCATCATGCATAGAAAGTACTAAAATTTTTGTATGAGGGTGGATAATGAGTATGTCTTTGATTAACTCTAATCCATCTTCCTGACCAAGATTTAAATCTACAATTGCAAGGTCTGGAGTTTCTTTATCTAAAAGAGAAAGAGCTTCGTTGCGATCCTTGGCCATTCCAATTACCTTGTAATCCTTTTGAGTTTCAATAAGCTGTGCTAAACCTCTGCTAAAAAGAGGATGGTCATCAATAATTATAACTGAACAATTCATGGGTATTATAATAACATATTTTGTAAATTAAATGTATAATTACTTTATGCGTTTAGGATTAGTTTTAAATATTTTGGATGAAGAATATCAGATTTATCTTTATACAGGTATTGTAAAAAAGGCAAAGGAATTAGGCATTGAAATAGTTTGTTTCCAGCAGGAGAATACTCACTTTTCTCCAGATGAACTAATTTCGTTTTTTCCCAAAAAAGAATACTTCGATTTGGATGGAATTATTCTTTTAACCACAGTAATAATTGACAATTATGAAATAAATAAAAAGGAAAATATAGAAAAAATCTGGGGAAAAGATATTCCTGTTATTTCTGTAGGTCAGAAAGTTGATGGAGTACCCTCTTTGCTGGTTGAAGGGGAGCTATCCATGAAGGAATTGGTCGAACACCTTATCTTAAAACATAATTATAGAAATTTCCTTTATATCAGTGGAATGAAAAATCATCCAGATGCAATAAGTCGTGGAAATGTATTTATTCAAACAATTTCTGAATATCAAAAAAAGATTCCGGATTTGAAATATACAGTTCAGAGGGCTTCTTTTTCTGAAACTTATGCTATAAAGGCCATGTCGGATTATTACGAGTCCCACAATAATGAAAATCCAGATTGTGTAGTTTGTGCAAATGATAATATGGCTATTGGTGTTTATAAATTTTTTAAGATGAATAGAGATAATCCTGCAATTCAAGAATGTGCTGTTACAGGGTTTGATGATATTCCCCAGGCTAAATATGAATTGCCAGCCCTAACTACTATTCGCCAGCCCTTGAAGGAATTGGGAGAAAAGGCTGTTTATATTATGAAGGATTTGGTTGAGGGTAAAGAAGTACCTCAAGAACTTGTAATTCCTTCTAAAGTTATTTACAGAAAGTCTTGCGGTTGTGATTCCAGTGAGGAAGAAAATATTTCTACAAAAGATTTCCTTAATCATATTCAGGCAAATTATGTTCAATCTGAATCTTTGTTGCGTTTGGTAACTCATATTGGTCAGGATATGAATTATGCAGAAAGTATTAGTGGAATTAATTATGTAATTAACAGGAATGTTGAACAGCTTGGTTTGCGTAATTTTTGTATACTTCGTTTTTCAAATACAGAAAAAAAATCTGCTGAAAAAAAAGAAATCCTGGTGGATCCTTTGTATGTTCGCAGAAGTGGTCTTGAATGTTATGAGTTCTACAAGGAAATAAAACTTCCTCTTGGGCAATTTTATAAACGTTTTATGAAGATGGATGATGAAGAGCATACATCTTTAGCGTTTAAATATCTTACTACCGGAACTGAAATTATTGGCTGTGTTTTGTATGAGGCAAATAAAAATGTTTTACCTTATTTAAGTTCTATTGCTGTAAATATTGCCCAGGGACTTACCCGAATTAAGGCTATGGAAGAAAGAGAAAAGAGGTCTGAATATCTTGAAAAAGAAGTTACAAAACGTACCCACGAACTTATTGAAGCAAATAATAAAAGAATGGAAGTTGAAGCGGAAGTTTTAAAAATAAGTGAACTGGAAAGACAGCGTTTTAGTAATGATTTACATGATGATATATGTCAGCGGCTTGCAGGAATCTCTATGCTTTGTAGAAGTTATTCTAATCAGGACACTCCGGTACAGAAGAGTCAAATGGTGGAACTTGCTGAACTAATTGGAGATACTTTGCAGACTACAAGGCAGTACGCACATAATTCTTATCCTGTAGAACTGGAAAGTCTTGGAATGAATCATAGTTTGAGCAATCTTTGTAATTCTTTCAGAGCACAGACAGGAATTGAATGTCTTTATGAATGGAAGGTAGATAAATCGGTAGAGTTAAATAATTTGCAAAAGCTTAATATTTTCCGAATTATTCAGGAGGCTCTGCATAATGTTATGAAGCATTCCAGGGCATCTTCCGTAACTGTTAGTGTGCAGTCTGTGGCAAGAAAGTTGCAGGTTCAGATTTGTGATAATGGATGTGGAATTGTTAATTATAAGAATGGAGCATCTTCTGGGCTTGGCTTAAATTCGATGGAGTATAGGGCTAACCAGATTGGTGCAAGTTTTATTATAAAACAAAATAAGCCCACCGGAACCTGTGTTCAAGTTACAGTGGACTTATAATTTTTTTGGCAGTGCCTTATTTTTTAGCAACTTCTGATATTGCAGTTACGAGCCCTGCCATGTTCTGTATATCAGAAGGAATGATTATTTTTGTTGCCTGACCATTTGATGCAGCTTCAAAGGCTTCGAGGCTTCTAAGTTTAAGGACTTTATCATCCATACCTGCGTCTTTAAGCATTTTTAATCCGGCTGCTTTAGCTTCCTGAACCTCTTTAATAGCTTCTGCTTCACCTTTAGCTTTTTGGATTGCGGCTTCTTTTTGTGCTTCAGCTTCAAGAATCATTGCCTGTTTTTTACCTTCAGCTTCAAGAATTGCAGATTGTTTGTGTCCTTCTGCAATCAGAATCTGTTCGCGGCGTTCTCGTTCTGCTTTCATCTGTTTTTCCATGGCTTCACGGATTGCCTGAGGAGGTTCAATGTTTTTAACTTCTACGCGATTAACTTTTATTCCCCATGGATCGGTTGCTTCATCAAGAATAGAACGCATTTTAGTATTTATAACATCTCGGCTGGTTAATGATTCATCAAGTTCGAGTTCACCAATAATGTTACGTAAAGTTGTTGCAGAAAGATTTTCCAGGGCGTTAATTGGTTTTTCAACACCGTATGTATATAATTTTGGATCTGTAATCTGAAAGTAAACTACAGTATCAATCATCATAGTTACATTATCTTTTGTAATAACCGGCTGAGGAGGGAAGTCAAAAACTTTTTCCTTCAGAGACATTTTATTTGCCATGCGATCAATGAAAGGCATTTTTACATGCAGACCTACATTCCATGTACTGTGATATCCACCAAGTCTTTCAATTACATAAGCCTGTGATTGTGGAACAATTCTGATATTTGCAACAATTAAAATTGCAAGAATAACGATTAACGCAATGATTATATAAATCATAATTTTGTTTCCTCCGTTTTTTTTATATATTATTTTTTACAGATATAGTATTACCTTCTACAGCGGTGATGATACAGGTACTTCCTTCTAGAATTTCTGATTCATCCTCCGACTTTGCAGTCCAAATAACTCCATTTTTTGCTTTTGCTTGGCCTTTTTGGAATTTTGTGATGGATTTAGTGATTAAAACCTCCTCTCCAATCATCGTATTCACATTAGTTTTGTCTTTTCCAATGCGTAGTTTTTTTATCGCAAAAGGTCTGGTGAAAACAATAAGAAGTATTGTGATTAATGCAAAAATTAATAGCTGCCATTTAAATGGAAGTCCTGTTCTTGCAATGAAAATCAGTGGAATAGCTGCAATTCCTGCCCATATTGTAGTTAGCCCCATAGTAAAAGCTTCAATTACAATACAGACAATTAATATACCTAGCCATATCCAGGAACTAAAGTTTATAAAAAATTCATTCATGTTTTATAGTATAAGGCTAAATATTTTTCTTGTGTAAAAAAACTGTATCAAATAGGTTTATTTTACTGTATAATCAAAGTATGAGTACACATATTAATGCTCCAGAGGGAGCAATAGCTGATTCAGTATTATTACCAGGAGATCCTTTAAGAGCAAAATTTATTGCAGAAACTTTCTTAGAGGATGCTAAATGTTATAACGAAGTTCGCGGTATGTATGGATATACTGGAATTTATAAAGGTCATAGAGTTTCTGTTCAGGGAACTGGTATGGGCCAGCCATCTTTATCAATTTATGTACAAGAACTTTTTCAGTTTTACAATGTAAAAAAAGCAATTAGAATTGGAACTTGTGGTTCTATTCGGGAAGATGTAAATCTTAGAGATGTTATTCTTGCAAATGGAGCATGTACAGATTCTGCACTTCAAACACAACGTTTTGGAAGTATGCATTATTCACCTGTTCCTGATTTTGATTTACTTTATACAGCTTATAATAAATCAAAAGAACTTGGATTGAAAACTGTAGTTGCACCTTGTGTTTCTAGTGATCGTTTTTATGATCCTAATGCAAATTGGAAATTATGGAAAAAGTATGGAGCAGCCGGTATTGAAATGGAAGCAGCCGAACTTTATACTTTAGCAGCTGAATTTAAAAGAAAGGCCTTGGCAATTTTGACTGTAAGTGATCATATTGTAACTGGTCAGGCAACTACAGCAGAAGAACGCCAGCTTACCTTTAAAGATATGATGGTATTGGCCTTAGAAACTATTATTAGTGAATAAAAGAGGAATTTTAAATGAAACCTACATTAGTTGTTTTAGCAGCAGGTATGGGCTCTAGATATGGTGGAGTAAAGCAGATTGATGGAGTAGGACTTCATGATGAATGTTTGCTTGATTTTGCAACTTATGATGCAAAAAAGTGTGGCTTTGGAAAAGTAGTATTTATTATTCGTAAAGATATAGAAGAAGCCTTTCGAGAAAGACTTTTTGACAGAATTGCCCGTAATTTTGATGCAGAATATGTTTTTCAGCAGCATGAAACTTTATTAACACCTCAGCAGATAAAAGATTCTGAAGGTCGTGAAAAGCCTTGGGGTACAGAACATGCCGTTATGTGTGCAGAAAAGGCTATAAAAACACCTTTCGCAGTTATTAACTCAGATGACTATTATGGAAGACAGGCTTTCGAAGTTTTGGGTAAGTACTTATCTTCAATAGATAATGATTGTAGAGAACATGCAATGGTTGGTTATGTATTGGGAAATACAATGAGTCATTCGGGATCTGTAAGTCGTGGTGTTTGTACCGTTAAAGATAACATGCTTGATTCTATCGTTGAAAACTTAAAAATCTACTATGATGATAATGATAAAATTATAAGTGAAATGCCAGATGGTAAAAAAGTTTCAATGACTGGTAAAGAATGGGTTAGTATGAATCTTTTTGGTTTTTCTCCAAAAGCTTTTGAAGAATTTCATGTTTATTGGGATAACTTTATGAAGGAAAGTTGTAAATCTCCAAAAGCTGAAGCTCTTCTTCCTGTGGCTGCGTCTGATATCATTAGACATAATAACGGGGTGATTAAATTCTTTAATTCTCAGGAAACATGGTTTGGAATGACTTATCCTCAGGATCGTCAGATGGTAAAGGATGAAATTGCCAAGAAAATTAAAGATGGTTATTATCCTGAAAAACTTTGGGAAAAATAGTAATATATATAAAACTTAATCATACAATTTAGGATAAATAAATGAAAAAACTTACTGCTATAAAATCTGATAAAATCTGGGGTTATGAACTTTGGATTGCCTCTACACATCCAAATGGATGTCAGGAAGACTTTAAAAAGAGTGTTGGTGGAGATTATCCACTTTTGATAAAGGTTATTCAGGCAAATGATGTGCTTTCTATCCAGGTTCATCCTGATGATGACTGGGCTGTAAAACTTGAAGGTCCGGGAAATCGTGGTAAAACAGAATGCTGGTATGTACTTGATGCAGCTCCTGATGCAAAAGTTGTATACGGAATAAAAGAAGGCTATTCAAATGAAGTTCTTGCAAAGGCAATTACTGAAAATAGACTTGAAGATTATCTTGATTTAATTCCTGTGAAGAAAGGGGATTTTATTTTCATCCCTGCAGGAACTGTTCATGCAATTGGAGGCGGTTTACGTTTGATGGAAACTCAGCAGTCTTGTGATTTAACTTACAGACTTTATGACTGGGGTAGAGGACGTGAAGTTCATATTGAAAAAGGTCTTGCTGTAATTAAACGTGAAGAAATGATTCCTGTAGCACCTTTCCCAGGTCACTTTGAATGCAAATATTTTGATTTGGAAGAAGTGTCTGTTAATGGAGACTGGTCTGTAACAGCTCCAAATGGTAATGAACCAAAAGATACTCAGTTACTTTTTGTTATTTCTGCAGAAAAGGCTGTAATTCGTTCTGATTCAGATTCTACAGGAACAGAAATTGCTGCTGAAGAAATTTATACAGTTGCTCCTGGTGAAAAAGTTACTATTCAAGGTCAGGCAAAAATAATGAAAATTATTGCAAAGTAGAGGATAGAGTATGTTTGTCTTTTCCTTTGTTTTTCTTCCATTATTGCTTGCTTGGTTTTGTTTTTTTTACAAGAGTCATAAAATAGTTCCTGTAATTGCAATTGGAATTTTGGCTGGAATAATTGTATGTGCATGTCAGGCTTTCTTTACTTTTGCTCACAGGGTAATTCCATATAATTTTATTGATAATTACCTTTATCTTCTGTTTAGACAGACTATACTGCCTCTTTTTATACTTTATCTTGTGTTTTTTCTTGTATCAAAAGATGAGGTACAGTTTAAGATAGATTCGTTTTTACCATTAAACTTATCGTATTACTCTATTTACCTTCCATATATAATTATTACAACTTCGGAAGGCCTTTATTCTTGGTTTGCACTATTTGTTAAACCTGTTTTGTTCGGGGCTATGCTTGTTCAAACTGCTATTTCTGTATGGTATTTTTATAAATTATTGAAAAATAATAAAATTGTTTTTTCAATTTTACTGGCTATTATTTCTTTGATTTATATATGTCTGCCAGCGATGTTTGAATCATTGTATTTAATTAAAATGTATACTTCTGTAATAGTTGTATTCGGATCTGTTTATATTTTAATACCTTTTACTTTTATCTTCTTAAAAAAGATTACTGTTATAAAGCTTTAATTTTTTAAGTCGTTAAAAATACGTCGAGTCAAGGCACGCTCACGCTTAAAGCCTTGACTTCGCCGTTTTGAGGGTTTTGTAATAAACCCTCAATAAAAAAGCGAAACTTATTTGAATTGATTTTCAAAGTAAGTTTCGCTTTTTTTTATATGACGATAGACTTTTTACTAGTTTAAAGCATGAGTCGCAGCCTTGCGGCTGCTTCACTAGTTTTGCTACGCAAAACTAGCATTTACTCTTACTAGTCTAAAGCGTGGCCTGCTGAACCGAATACGTTCTTGTTCTTTTCTGCATACATCTTTACGAGTTCTGCACGAGCATCTGTAAGATACTGACGTGGGTCGAAGTCTTCTGGATGTTCAACAAGGTGCTTACGGATAGCAGCTGTCATAGCAAGACGTCCGTCTGAGTCAACGTTGATTTTGCAAACTGCAGATTTAGCAGCCTTGCGGAGCTGTTCTTCTGGAATACCTACAGAGTTAGGAATCTTTCCGCCGTATTTT